>Ga0247713_1000324_pt1 | contig 31667 bp, 33 predicted proteins | sample 21E_NmetaG_FD_189936 | JGI IMG/M metagenome (GOLD analysis project Ga0247713, IMG submission 189936) | Soil microbial communities from hillslope of Landscape Evolution Observatory, University of Arizona, Oracle, AZ, United States - 2-1-E_N | ecosystem: Engineered > Artificial ecosystem >...
GCCCCCCGGCGGCCCCCCGGACTCGGCGATGAGCTCGTGCGCGTCCCGCCGCCTGCGAAGGGCTTCGATCGCCGCGGCGAGTCGCTCCCGCATGGCATCGTCTTCGTCGAGGCGCGCCGTGAGCTCTGTCATACGTCCTGCCGCTTCGAGGCGGCTCGTGCGCTTGACGAGCATGGGGCACGTGAGCCAGAAGAGGGTCGGAAACGGCGAACCGTCCTCGAGGCGGGGGTGGTTCTCGATCACCATCGGCACGCCGAGGTGACAGCGGCGCGCGACGGCCCACCGGCCCCGGACCGGCCGCCCGAGCTGCGCCTCGACGACTCTGCGATCTTCCTCCGTGTGCTCGAGCATCCGCGGCACCGTAGTCCACCTGTCATTCGGTCGTGAGCCGGACCCTCAGTGTGCCAGCGGATCGCGCCACCGGCGCCACATGAGAAACAACGTTCCGGCCGCCACGGCGACGACGAGGACGCGTTGAGGGTCGGGGGGCAAGCGGGGCCCGCCGGGGCGCGGCGGCGCGCCGCCGACACTGTGTCGCCGATCTCCTTGGTGGCGCTGCAGAGGTGATGCTCGAGACGCTGGGGATCCTCACCGAACACGAGATAACGCCGTCCGCGTTCGAGCTCGTCGTTACACGTATCTCCGTCACGAAGAAGGTTCACCATCAGGATGTGCTCACGCACGTCTCCCCGGACGACCGAGTCGACCTCGAAGAGATAGGTGAGCCCGCTGTCGCCGAAGGTGAACAGCGGCGTACGAACTTCGGCGAGAGTGGCGGCGAAGACGACTGGACTCCTGGATTCCCCCCGCGCACACGAGCAGGCAAAGGCTCTCTCGGGTGAAGCCACGAGTAGCGCCGAGGCGATGCCGAGCAGCAGCATGATCTTCTTCATCCGGTATCCGACGGCCTGCGTACGGCCGAAGGTTCCCGCCGAGATCGTGCGCATCCCTCGCCGATGGACCGCCGGCGGGCCGCGGCCTAAGATCCGCATAGTGAACGCGCAAGGTCTGCCGTTGATCGCCGCCGGGATCGTACTGATCCTTGCTGCGCTCCGCGGGCGCGAGGGCCGTCTCGCTCGAAACGGCTTATTGGGGATTCGCCTGCCGAGCACGATGCGCAGCGATGCGGCATGGGACGCGGCTCATCGCGCGAGCTGGCTCGCCACTTTCCTGGCAGGGACCGTGGCGCTCGGAGGGGGACTCGCGCTGACGCTGGCGGCGGTAGGAGGCTCCGTCGTGCTGCCGTCCGCAACGTCGTCGATTCTCATCCTGCTGCTGATCGGAACTATTCAAGCCGACCGCGCCGCACGAAATAGTTGACGGTCGGCGATCACGGGGCTCGTTTCTCCTGTTCGTCGAGGAAACGTTCGACCAGACCCCTCATCACGACCGCCATGGAGAAATCGTGTTCCTCACACCACTTCTTCAAACGACGATGCTGCGCTTCCGCCAGCCGCACCGGCACCATTTGATACTCGGTGCGCGCTGACTGCATGCGTGGGGTCATGTAGTTGCCGGGCTGAAACGAAGCCGCAAGCCCGCCGGCCGAGCTCAGTTGGTGCCTGAGGCTCTCTCGCCCGATCGCGACCAGGATCAGCTTGGCGAGCTCTCGCTCCTTCATCTTCAGCCGCCCTGCGACCTGCCTGCGGCGAAGTCCCTGCGCAAAAAGATCGAGCGCGTCCGCCTCCAGCTTCGACCTGGGCTGCACGATCTCGGTGAGGCGCGGGAGCAAGTGGCGAACGAACTCTTCCGGCGCGTGCACCTCCGCTGCGATGTCTTCGATCGTCATCCCCTTCGCAAGAAGCCTCGCGACATCGAAGAGCAGGGCTCGCTCCTGCGTACCGCCGCCAAGCGCGGCTTCCCACGGCCCTGCGACTGGAGGGGGGACGCCCCACGGCGCCGCTCCCGCCGCCGACTCGAAGAGATACGCGATCAGACGGTCGCGTTCGGGCTCGGGCAAGCTCCCCACCGCCTTGACGAAGAGCGTGCCCGGCGAGGGCGGCCCAGAATGCTCGGCCATGTCGTCATGGTATCTCGGGCGATATCACCGTGATATCTAGGGGCTGCCGGGCCGAGGATGAGTTGCGTAGAGTTCAAGGTCGGGAAATTGTTGCACCCGACCGACGGGAGGGGCGGATGCGAATCGTGATGGTGGCAGTGTTTGTGGCGGTCGGCCTCGGCGCCTGCACCGATTCAGACGCCTTCTGTAGTCGCGGCGAGGAAATCGCCGATCGCATCCAGAACGATTTCGACCCGGGCGACGCTACCGACGTGCGCGACTTCGCGGACGATATGAGAGATCTTGCCGGCGAGGCTCCCGACGAAATCAGGGGGGAGACGGAAACCGTTGCCGATGGTCTCGAGCGGCTCGCCGAAGGGGACGCATCGGCGGCGAGCGACGAGAACTTCGCCCCGGCCCTCGAGAAGTTCGCCGCCTACGTCGACGAAGAATGCTCCTAGGACCTACCCCGAGAGCCCGACGAACCGGAGAAAGGACTCGAGGGTGCCGGGCTCGGCAGGCGCCGGGCCGTCTTCAGGAGTCGCGCTGCGGGTCCGCGCCTTCTTCGCCGGGGGCATGACCACGAAGGTCGTCTCGCCCGGCCGAACGAGCCCCACCTGCGCCCGCGCCCGCTGCTCGATGAAATCCGGGTCCTTCAAACGATCGATGCGGCGGTCGAGCTTGGCATTCAGCGCTTCGATTCTCGCCGCCTCGCGCGCCATGTCGGCGATCCGCTCGCGCTGCTCGATCAACTGTCGGGTGGGCTCGATCGCCATTGCTCCTACCAGACCGACGACCAGAACGAGGACGACGACCTGCGGCAGGATGCTTCGGATGTGGCGCTTCGGTGTCGGCCGCGCCGCGGCGGATGACCGCATCACGAGGGCACGAACCTCGGAAATGCGGCGGATCCTGGATACCGCGCCGCGTCGCCCAATGAATCCTCGATGCGAAGCAGTTGGTTGTATTTTGCGGTTCGCTCTCCGCGCGCCGGCGCGCCGGTCTTGATCTGCCCCGCATTCGTAGCAACCGCGATGTCGGCGATCGTCGCATCCTCGGTCTCGCCGGATCGATGCGAGATCATCGTTGCGTACGATGCGCGCTGCGCGATGCGAACGCATTCGAGCGTTTCCGATAACGTCCCGATCTGGTTGGGCTTGATGAGGATCGCGTTCGCAACCGCCTCACGGATGCCGCGCTCGAGTACCTCCGGGTTGGTCACGAACAGATCGTCGCCCACCAGCTGAACCTGCGAGCCGAGGCGTTCCGTCAGCAGCGCCCACCCCTTCCAGTCGTCCTCGGCCATGCCGTCTTCGATGGATACGATCGGAAAACGCTCCACCCAGTCGGCCCAGAAGTCGACCATCCCCTCGGGAGAAAGCTTCCGGTCTTCGGATGCGAGAACGTACGAGCCGTCCTCGTAAAACTCACTTGTTGCGGGGTCGAGCGCGAGCGCGATGTCTCGGCCCGGCTCGTAACCGGCGGCGGCGATCGCCTCGAGCAGAAGCTCGACCGCTTCCTCGTTCGTGCGGAGGTCGGGTGCGAATCCCCCCTCGTCCCCGACTCCCGTCGAGAGCCCCCGCCGCGTCAGAATCCCCTTGAGAGCGTGGTACGAGTTCGCCCCCCATTCCAGCGCCTCCCGGAACGAGGCGGCACCGATGGGCGCATACATGAACTCCTGAAAATCGACGCTGTTGTCGGCATGGGCACCGCCGTTCAAGACGTTCAGCATCGGAATCGGCAGGAGGTGCGCATCGGGACCGCCGAGGTATCGGTAAAGGGGCAACTCGAGCTCGCGCGCGGCGGCATGTGCCAGCGCAAGACTGACGCCCAGCAAGGCGTTCGCACCCAGGCGCGACTTGTCCGCCGTGCCGTCGAGGTCGGTCAACAGTGTGTCGAGGAGACGCTGCTCGAGCGCGTCTGTTCCCAGGAGATTGGACGCGATTTCGTCGTTGACGGCCTCCACGGCGCGCCGCACCCCTTTGCCCCGGAAGCGCTCACCCCCATCGCGAACCTCGATCGCCTCGCCGGCTCCCGTCGACGCCCCGGACGGCACCGCGGCGCGCCCGGTTGCCCCGGAGTCGAGGACGACCTCGGCCTCCACGGTGGGGTTGCCGCGCGAGTCGAGGACCTCCCGGGCGCGCACGAACACGATATTGCTCACTAATTCACTCCTTCAACATAAACAACACGGTTAGGTTAGCAGAAGCGCCTCCGGAACCGGCGGCACCCCCCGGCGCGCCGCGCGATATTTCCGGTTCTTAACCCGAGATATCGCGCTTTTTGACTATCTGGTGGGTTTTAAACGTGGTCGGGCGCGCCTCGGTCGATTCCGCCCCGGCGGGCGAACGGGCGCCCGGGCTAGGTCGTCGTCGAGTGGCGGAAGCGGCTTAGTGCGGCGAGAAGCGCCGTCTCCGGATCGAGCCCCCGGGCCCGTGCCGCCGCCACGACCCAAAAAAGCGCGTCGCCCACCCGGCCGGCATCGAGGGCGTCGGTCGCGGCGCGCCGTGCGTCGTCCTCGGAGGGGTTGAATCCGAGCGCCGTCGCCCGCTTCTGCGTCTTGGCCGCGGCGAGCAGCGCCGGAAGCGCCGCGGGGATATCGTCGAACGGGTCGCTGCGCTCCTTTTCCGAGCGCTTGATCGCCTCCCAATTGCCGACCACCTCCGCCGCGCTCGCTACGGAGACGTCGCCGAACACGTGCGGGTGACGGCGAACGAGCTTGGCGACGATGGCCTCGGCGACCGTCGCGAGGTCGAAGCGTCCTTCTTGCTCGGCGATGCGCGCGTGAAAGACCACCTGCAGGAGCAGGTCCCCGAGCTCATCGGCGAGCTCGGCGCCGAGGGTGCCGGCGGTGATCGCCTCGATCACCTCGTAGGTCTCCTCGAGGGCATGCACCTTCAGCGACTCGTGTGTCTGCTCGAGGTCCCACGGGCACCCGTCGTCGCTCCGAAGCCTCGCCATGACGAATGCAAGAGTCGCGAGGGACGACTCGGCGCGCCGTCCGACCGGCGCGCCGAGCGCGCCGGTGAGCGGGTCCGGCGGGCGGGCCGTTCCCGATGTGACCTCGGCGCCGAGTCGCGCGAGCTCGACAATGCGCGGGCTCGCGGGGTCCGCTACCAACGCCGTGTCGCCCGCCGCGGGATCGGGTTCGTCGTCGAAGATTCCGCAGCGGACTCCGGCCGCGCCGAGTCTCGGCAACAGCGGATGCCCCGGTCGCTCGAACAGGACGGTTCGGCGCGCCGTAAGCGCGTCCCACTCCGCCAGCGTCAACCGAGGCAGCTCGTCCTCGCCGAGGGGCACGACGAGCAGGGGCATGCGTTAGCCCGCCGGCTCGGGGATGTCGGTGGGCGACGGACGAGGTCTCACCGGCGTCGCCGCGCCCGGACGCGACGAGGGATCGGCATCGCGGATCTGTCCGCTCTCCGGGTCGAGCACTCCGTAGCGCGGATTCACTTCGACTCCGGCGCTCTCGTATGCCGCGACTACGAACTCCGCCCACGCATCATCTTCGGCTGTACCGGCGACCTCTGCCCGCAGCTGTTCGCTCACGCGCTCGAACGGGACGAGCCGCTCGTCTTTGAGAAAGATGACGTGAAAGCCAAACTCCGTGCGTACCGGGTTCGAGATGCCCTCCGGCTCGAGATCCTCGACGGCCGCGGCGAACGGCTCCACGTACGCCTCGGTCGACGACCAGCCCAGATCCCCTCCCTCGGCCGCGCTTCCCGGATCCTTGGAGAATTGCTTCGCGAGCTTTGCGAACAAGTCCTCGACGTTTCCCGGCGGCGCATCCTCAAGGCGCCGGGTGATGTCGACCGCGCGCGCATTGTCCGTCACGAGGATATGAGAGACACGGTATTCGGTGAAACGTTCCGGCTCACTTTCGTAGCGGCGGCGGATCTCGGCCTCGCTCGGTCCGAGTCCCTCGACGACGACCTGGCGCAGCCGTTCCTCGAGGAGGCTGTCGCGCAGGAGAACCCGGAGGGTCTCCATGTCGTAGCCCTGCTCGGCGAGCGCTTCCTGGAACGCGGACTCACTCGGAAAATCGGCCTTGATCTGCTCCAGACGCTGTTCGACATCGGCATCGGTGACCTCAACGCCGCGCTCTTCGGCCTCGGGCGCGAGCACGCGTCGTCTGATCTCTTGCGCCAGGAAGTTTTGCTCGTAAGTCCGACGAAGAGCGGCGGCATCACCTTGTTGCGAGAGTTGCTCGTACTGAGGGGATGCCTCGAACTCCTCCAGGGCGTCGGCAACATCGTTCACGCTGATGGTCGTGTCGCCCACACGGGCGGCGGCCGTCTCCACGACCTTGCCGCACCCCGCGAGCATGATTGCGGCAAATGCAACGACGCGAACGATCACCGAGGACTTCATGCGCCCGAGGTTAACTGCTCGAGAATGTCCGTCAGCCACGTCACGACGCCACTCTTTGGAACGACCCGTTCGGGGACCAGCAACGTTTGCGTCGCGTGCCTGTACTCCGCGGTCGGGAGTATCCGGCGCAGCCGGAACATCTTCGAATCCTCGAGCTCGATCGGGCGGATTCGAAGATTGCGGGCGACGGTCGCCGCCTCCGATACCCCGAGGGAGACGAGGAGGCGTCTCAGCCTCGCCACCTCGAACAGCGCCTCCACCGGATCGGGCAGCGGCGCGCCGTAGCGATCGGAGACCTCGTCTCGAACTTCGCCCAACGTTTCCTCGTCGCGTGCGGCGGCAATCCTGCGATAAGCCTCGAGCCTCAGATTCTCGTCGGCGATGTACGACTTTGGAATGAACGCGCCGAGCGGAAGATCGATCCGAACATCACACTCCTCCGGAACAGACTCGCCCTTCAGTTCGTCGAACGCGCTCGCCATCAGCTTCACGTAGAGATCGAACCCGACCTCCGATATGTGGCCCGATTGCTCGCCACCGAGAAGGTTTCCGGCGCCGCGTATTTCGAGGTCGCGCATTGCGATCCGAAATCCCGAGCCGAGCCCGGTGTGCTCGGCGAGTGTCTTCAACCGCTCGTGCGCCTCCTCCGTCAAGGCGCGGTCGGACGGGAAGAACAAATATGCATAGGCGCGCTCGTGAGCGCGGCCCACTCGGCCGCGCAACTGATACATCTGACTGAGCCCGAGTAGGTCGCTGCGCTCGACGACCAATGTGTTCACGGTGGGAATGTCGAGGCCCGATTCGATGATCGTCGTGCAGACGAGGACGTTCGTCTTTGCATCGCCGAAATCGAGCATCGCCTGCTCCAGCGCACGCTCCTCCATCTGGCCGTGAGCGATCCCCACCCGAGCGTCGGGAACGAGATCCTGAATGCGGCGCGCCGCGGCATGGATCGTCTCCACCCGGTTGTGGACGTAGAAGACCTGCCCGTCCCGGAGCAGCTCGCGTCTGATGGCGCTGTTTACGGTCTCTTCGTCGAACTCCCCCACATACGTCATGACCGGATGGCGGTTCTCCGGAGGAGTGTCGACAATCGAAAGCGCGCGGATCCCCGACATCGCCATCTCGAGCGTTCTGGGGATCGGGGTCGCGGTAAGCGTGAGGACGTCGACCGACGTCTTTATCTCCTTCAGCCGTTCCTTGTGCTCGACTCCGAATCGTTGCTCCTCGTCGACGACGACGAGCCCCAAATCTGCAAACTCGACATCTTTGCCGAGCAGACGGTGAGTACCGACGACGACATCCACCTTGCCGTCGCGGATATCCCTTACCACCGTGCGTGCTTCACCGGCAGACAGAAACCGCGACAGCATTTCGACCCGGACCGGAAAACCGCGGAACCGCTCGATGAAGGTGGAGTGATGCTGCTGCGCCAGAATCGTGGTCGGCACCAGCACCGCAACCTGTTTGCCGGCGGTCACGGCTTTGAACGCGGCCCGTACCGCTATCTCGGTCTTACCGTAGCCGACGTCGCCGCAGACCAACCGGTCCATCGGAGCCGGCCGCTCCATATCGTCCTTGACCTCGTCGATCGCACGCGCCTGGTCGGGAGTCTCTTCGTAAGGAAAAGCGTCCTCGAGCTCTCGCTGCCACGGAGTGTCCACCGGGAAGGAAAAACCGGTCGCATTGGTGCGCTTGGCGTAGAGCTTCACCAGCTCCATCGCAACCTCGCGCACCCGGCGCCGTACGCGGTTCTTCGTCCGGGACCACTCGGCCGATCCGAGCCGCGACAGCTTCGGCGCCTCCCCGCCCACGTATTTGCTGACGAGGTCGACCTGATCCGACGGCACGTACAGCTTGTCGCCCTTGAGGTACTCGACGATCAGGTACTCGCGGTGTACGCCCAGGAGATCGCGCTCGACCATCCCGCGGTAGCGGCCGATGCCGTGCACCTCGTGAACTACGAGATCGCCGTCGACGAGATCGAGCGGCCCCGACGTCTCCCGGCGGCGCGCCGCCTGTCTGCGCCGATGCGCCCCCGACCTACGGCCGGTGAAGTCGCTTTCCGCCACCAGCGCGAGCCGCGCCCACGGAAGGACGAAACCGCGCCCGAGTTCGGCCACGACGACGCTTCCGCCGGGCGCGGCGTCGGCTCCGGGCGCGACGTCGGCCCGCGCGAACGTGACCCCGTTGCCGCGCAGATTGCGAAGAAGCGTCTCCGCGGTCTCGGGTATCGACGCCGCGACGACCGCTCGGTATCCGTCTCTCATGAGTTCGACGAGTCGCTGCGTCAGCGCCTCTGGGTGGCCCGTGGTTGCGGTCCACGATTCGGCCGGCACCACCTCCGCACCGGGATCCTGAAACGAAGTGACGAGCACGTGCGCCGCGGCGGGGCGAAGAGCGTCGTCGAGAGACGCATAGTGATCTCCGGACACACCCGAGACCACCCCCCACTCCTTGACCTGTTCGATGACCTCGTCGGCGCGGTCTCGCACCCGTTTTGGGTCGAGCACCACTGCGGGAGAGCCGGTCGGAAGGAACGAGGAAAGAGGACGGAGCTCGCCGTGCAGCATCGGCAGCAACCGCTCGACGCCCGGCTCGAGAATCCCTTCCGCGAGCCGGGCGAGCAGCGGCTCGTCGGCGATGCGCGACAGCTCGGCCGCCCGCGCCACCGTTGCCGGGTCCGCGCGCAGCTCGCGACACGGTGCAACCTCGCACGCCGGGATCTCGTCGAGGGAACGCTGCGAGGCAAGAGCGAACTGTCTGATCGACGTGATCTCGTCTCCCCACAACTCGACGCGCACGGGGCGGTCGGACGCGGGCGGAAAAACATCGAGGATGCCGCCGCGCACTGCGAACTCCCCGCGCCGCTCGACCATGTAATTGCGCTCGTATCCCATCTCCGACAATCGGGTTGCAGCATCTTCGAGATCCAGCTCTCCCCCCGGATCAACCCGCAGCAGGTCGAGGTCGTCCTGGGGAGCGACGAGTTGGCAGGCGCCCTGGGCGGTCGCCACCACGCAGAAGGCGTCACCTCGGGCGAGTCGGGCGAGGACGTGAAGGCGCTTGCCCATCGTTTCCACCGACGGAGATAGAGGCTCCCCCGGCAGGACCTCCCATCCGGGAAACACCTCGGCGCCTCCGCGGCCCAGGAAAGCCTGGACGTCGCGCGCAACGTGCTCCGCCTCCTCACCCCTCGCGGTGACGGCGAGGATCGGTGTGGCGAGGTGGCGCACCAAAGCCGCCAACAGGAAGGGACGCACCGGGTCCGGAACCGAGACGGGCGCGCGCGCCGAAACGAGCTGTTCCGCGCGCTCGTCCGGGAAAAGATCCAGGAGGGGGGCCAGTGACGCCACGAGCACTCAGTCTACGATGTGCGGTGTTAGGGGCGACCGGCCGCGGCAGAAGAAGTGGGCGACACCACCCCCGGGGGTGCCGTGAGGCGGGGCCCTTGGCCCCGCTTTTCGCGCCGGCCGAGCTATAGCCGGATGTTGAATTCGTTCATTGCGCGTTCCGCCCCCTGCTCGAGGATCCTTTCAACCGCATCCGCGGCCGACTCGACGATCTCCGGCAGACGCGTTCGTTCCGACCCGGAGAAGCTCTCGAGCACCCACGCCACGGGATCACGCCCGCCCGCGGGACGGGAGATGCCGACCCGGACGCGCACAAATTCCTTCGTGCCGAGATGCTGCGCAACCGACTTCAGGCCGTTGTGCCCTGCGGTCCCGCCGCCGGCCTTGACCCGCACCTCCCCGAAAGGAATGTCGAGCTCGTCGTGGATCACCACGATTCTCTCGGACCGGACCTTGTAGAACGAGCACAGCTCCCGCAGCGGGCGGCCCGACTCGTTCATGTACGCGGTGACCGCGCGGGCGAGCACCGCGGGAGTGCCGCCCAATTTTGTCTCCGCGATGAACGTCCCGCTCTTGTGCCGCTTGAACGTCGAACCGGTCCGCGCCAGAAGGTCGTCGAGTACAAGAACGCCGGCATTGTGGCGCGTCCGGGCGTATCTCTCGCCCGGATTTCCCAAGCCGTAAACGACCCATCGCTCGCCGTCGGCCTCCGGAGAACGGCGCAAGAACCCCATCCGCCGGAGCTAGCCCTCGGTGGGCTCGGCTCCTCCGGAGGTATCGCCGTCCTCGGCCCCCGAACCCTCTTCGCCGACGAGTGCAGGTTCTTCGGCGACGATCCCGGCTCCGGCCTCCATCGCCTCGAGCTCCTCTTCGGAGATCGGCGCGGCGATGTGTGCGATCACCGTCTCGGGATCCACCAGGACCTCGTAGGAGTCGTCCGTCGCAAGATCCGCAACCCGAAGCGAGTCACCAAGAGCGAGTCCAGATACGTCGGCCTCGACCTGCTCCGGAACGTCGGTCGGCAGGCACCGCACGCTCACTACGAAGAGGGGATGCTCGAGAACACCGCCTTCCTTCACGCCCTGCGCTTCGCCGGTGAGGACGATCGGGACCTCGATTTCGATGGCGGTCTTGCGATCGACTTTGACGAAGTCGGCATGCAGCAGCGTTCCTCGAACCGGATCACGCTGTAGCTCCCGTGTGAGGGCAAGCGTCGTCTCTCCATCGATCTCGATGTCGAGCAGGACGTTCATCCCGGCATCGGTGTGAAGAGCGGTGACGAACTCGCGCCGGTCTACCGCAAGTTTCACCGGGGTCATCCCGCGCCCGTAGAGAATGCCGGGCACCCGGCCCCCGGCGCGCACCTTGCGAGCCACCCCTTTGCCGGCGCCGTCTCTCGTCGTTGCCTTCAGCTTCACCTCGGCCATCGAACAGTCCTCCGTCTCAACAATGTCAGCGTCTCACCGTCGCGCCTCGACCACGACTCCTGTACGTGGGGGCCGCTCCACGGCATGCACAACACGCCCGGGAGCAAAGACAGAGTATAGCGCTCGCTCGGGTGCCGCCGGAAATGGGCGCTACGGCTGGTTCTTGTCGTGAAAGAGCTCCGAGACCGAATCCTCTTCGAAGACTGCCTTGATCGTTTGGGCGACGAGGGGAGCAATCGAGAGCACGGTCATGTTGTCGAGCTCCTTCTCGGGTCCGAGCGGCACCGTGTTGGTGAGGACGATCTGCTTCAATGCGGAGTTCTTCAGACGATCGACCGCCGGTCCGGACAGGAGCCCGTGGGTAGCGGCGGCATGGACTTCGCGCGCGCCGGCGGCAACGAGAGACTCGCAACCGTTCGACAGCGTCCCGCCGGTATCGATCATGTCGTCGACCATGACGCAAACCCGGTCGGCGACGTCACCCACCACCGCAAGAGTTTCGCTGACGTTGCGCTGATCGCGCCGTCGGCGTTTGTGCAGGAAGGCCACCTCGCAATGGAGGTCGTGGATCTCGTTGAGATACTGCGCCCATTTGTCGGCAAGATGCACACCGCCCGGGTCCGGAGAAACGAGCACGAAGTCGCGCCCGACCGAATCGGCAAGGTAGTCGGCGAGCAGCGGCAGGGCGGTCAGGTGATCGAACGGCACGTTGAAGAACCCCTGGATCTGCCCCGAGTGAAGATCGACCGACAATACGCGGTTTGCACCGGCGGCCTCGTAGAAATCCGCCATCAGCTTCGCCGTGATCGGCTCCCGCCCGCGCGCCTTGCGGTCCTGCCGCGCATAGGGATAGAGCGGGGACACCGCGGTTATGCGTTTGGCCGATGCTCGCTTGAGCGCGTCGATCATGATGAAGTGCTGCATCACGTTTTGATCCACGGGGTCGTGGATCGTCTGAATGACGAATGCATCACAACCTCTGACCGATTCCGCAAAACGGGCGTACGTCTCGGAGTTGGCGAACCTGGAAACCTCTACTTGGCTGAGCTTCATGCCGAGGTGCTCTGCCACCTCCTCGGCCAGGCCGGGATTGGCCGTTCCCGAGAAGATCATCAACCGCTTGTGTGTAGGTAGCTGCACCCGATCTCCCGGTTCTCGTCGCCGTCTCTATTCTTCCCCATCACCGGCGTCCATAGGCGGCGCGCCGGGTTTTTCTTTTGACGAATCCTGCCTCTTCATTCGGTTGCCCTTGCCCTCGATGATCCGAGCCGGAACGCCCACCGCCAGCGCGTCCGCAGGAACGTCTCCCCTCACTACCGATCCGGCGGCCGTTGCCGCGCCCCGCCCAATTCGCACCGGGGCGACGAGCATCGTGTCGGACGAGATATAGGCGTCGTCCTCGATGATCGTCTTGTGCTTGCTGGTCCCGTCCCAGTTGCACGTGATCGTTCCGGCGCCGATGTTGACGCCTGCGCCGACGTCGGCGTCACCGAGGTAAGCGAGGTGGTTCGCCTTGGAGCCCCGGCCGATCGAGGCGTTCTTGGCCTCGACGAACGTCCCGAGGTGCGCCCCTTCCGCCAGCTGAGTCCCCGGGCGCAGCGATGCATATGGGCCCACCGATGCGTTCCTCCCCACGACCGACCCACGCACGACCGCAAACGTGACGCAGGCTCCCTCGCCGATCTCGGAGTCGACGATCCGGCTCGAGGGCCCTATCTCCGCGCCCGATCTGATGACGGTCGCTCCCTCGAGGAACGTGAAGGGATGAATCATTGCGTCGGCCTCTATCTCCACGGTGGGATCGATGTAGGTGGTGGCGGGATCCACGAGCGACACACCTGCGTTCATCCATCCGAGGGCGGCGCGCGCCCGCAGCAGCCGGCCCGCCTCGGCAAGCTGGGCCCGATCGTTTACGCCCGAAAGCTCGACCGCGTTGCTTTCGAACGCCAGAACCTTCTCGCTCCCGGCGCGCAACAAAGCGACAACATCGGTGAGGAGATACTCGGCCTGTGCATTCTCGCGATCGAGCTTCGACAGCGTCGCGGCCAGCGCCCCGGAGTCGAATACGTAGACGCCGCCGTTGATCTCGTGTCGGCGGAGATCGTCGGGCGATGCGTCGCGGTGCTCGACGATCTCCTCGACCATGTCGTCGTCGCCGCGCACCACGCGCCCGTAGCCGGTCGGATCCTCGACGGTCGCGGTCACGACCACCGCGACGGCCCCGTTCTCCGCCGCGAACGAGAAGGCCGCTTCGAGCGTGGACGCGGTCAAGAGCGGCGTGTCCCCCGGCGCCACGAGGATCGCTCCTTCGAAATCGCCCAACGCGCGCAGCCCGGCTCCCGTCGCATCCCCGGTCCCGAGCGGGCGTTCTTGAACCGCGCACGTTACGCCGTCGCTCAGGCCGTCGGCTTCGAGCGCGCGGCGCACATCTTCTGTCTGCGGCGACGTCACCACGACCGTCTCCTCGAGGCCGAGCGGCCGGAGGGCGGCGAGAACATGTCCCACCAACGACCGCCCTGCAACCCGGTGGAGCACTTTGGGTCGGGCCGACTTCAGGCGCTTCCCTTCGCCCGCGGCAAGGACGACGGCCGCCCGTGCGCGCTGCTGTGCCACCGGTGCCCTCCCTGCTCTTCAGGCCCCACGCTGCCCCGTCTGGACTCGAACCAGAACTTAGGGAACCAAAATCCCTCGGGCTGCCACTTACCCCACGGGGCATCGCTCCGAGCGCAGTCTATTGCCGCGCCGCCGGGACGTCGGCGCATCCGAGCCGCTCGACGCACACATCCTGCGAGCGCGCGCACACGACGTTGTCGAAGCTCGTTTTCACCCGGTCGGCCACCGCCTGAGCCCCCTCCGAACTTCGGCACAGACCAAAAAGAGTCGGGCCCGAACCACTCACCACCGCCGCGGCGGCACCCGCGGCGAGAAGCGCTTCCTTCTTTCGCCCGAGTTCCGGCCGGAGCCCGAATGCCGCCGCCTCGAGGTCGTTGTGCAGCAGCGGCGCGATCTCATCGACGTCCCCCGCCCCCAGAGCGAGGACGAGTGGGGCGCTGCTGCGCTCGGCCGGCGCGCCGAGGCGGTCCCACGCACGGTAGACGTCCGCCGTTGCCAACGGCCTGTGCGAGATTCCGAGCACAAACCACAGATCCTCCGGCGCAACCAGACGCGTCAGCTTCTCGCCCCGTCCCGTGGCCAATGCAGTGCCTCCGTGGATGCAATAGGGCACGTCGCTTCCGACCTCCGCCGCCAGGCCGATGAGGTCGTCCCACTCGAGCCCCCCGCCCAGCATCTCGTTCAGAACGACGAATGCGCCTGCGGCGTTGGCAGAACCTCCTCCCATTCCGGCGCCGATCGGAATTCGCTTCACGATTTCGACGCGCAGCCCGTGGTGGGCGATTCCCCGCGCGACCAGTCGTTCGACCACCTTGAATACGAGGTTCTCCGACAACGGCGGCAGCTCTCCGAACAGTCCCTCGTCCCACGCCATGTCGATCTCGACGTCCCCGGTCGTGGAGGCGCCCACCCACATGTCGTCGGCAAGCGAGACGCCGTGAAGGATGGTTTCGACCTCGTGAAACCCGTCTGGTCGGAGCCCCAGGACGCGAAGGAACAGATTGATCTTTGCGTACGTGCGGAAGTGTTCGATCACGCAAACTCCCGGGCGAGGGCGACGAAACCGCCGACGTCGATGTCCTCGGCCCGAGCGCCGGGGTCTATTCCGGCCCGCCGAATCGCCGCCTCCGCAACCGACGCCTCGCCGCCCGACAGGGCCGTCAGCGTGTTCCGCAAGGTCTTCCTCCGCTGCGAGAACGCGGCCCTCACCACGGGACGAAGAACACCCGGCTCCGCACAGGCCTCGGCGCGCCGGGCGACGCGGACGATCACCGAGTCGACGCTCGGCACGGGATAGAACGCTCGGCGCGAGACCGAGGTGAGGACGGCGGCTTCCGCCAGGCATGCAACCATCACGCTCACGGCGCCGTACGCCTTCGACCCGGGGCGTGCGGCGAGACGCTCCCCCACCTCCCGCTGGGTCATTATGGTCAGCGGGTCGATGTTCGGCGCGCTCTCGAGAATCCTCATCACGACGGGGACGGCGATGTTGTAGGGGAGATTCGCGACGATCTGGGCGGGCCCCACCCGGGCGAAGTCGAACCGGATCGCGTCGGCCGCGACGACCTCGATGAAATCGTTCCCGCCGGTCGTTTGATCGAGAGCGGGGAGAAGCCGGCGATCGAACTCGATCGCGGTGACACGCGCCCCGACGGCGGCCAGCCCGAGGGTCAGCGACCCGGTGCCGGCCCCTATCTCGACCACGTGATCGCCCGGGCGAACGCCGGCCGCGTCCACGATTTTCCTGATCGTGTTCGGATCGATAACGAAGTTTTGGCCGAGCTCCTTCCGGGGTCTGACCCCGTGCTCGTCGAGCAACTCACGGACCCGGCGGGCGCCGAGGGGGCCGCTCACGTGGCAACCCCGAACAGGGCGCGCGCGTTGGCGGATGTCGACGCGGCCACCTCCGCCGGATCTTCGCCCCGCACGGCCGCAACGGCGGCTCCGGTGTGCGCGACGAACGCCGGCTCGTTCGTCTTCCCGCGATAGGGCACCGGCGCCAGATACGGGGCATCCGTCTCGATGAGCAGACGGTCTCCCGGAGTGGCCGCCGCCGCGGCGCGCACCGCCTCGGCATTCTTGAAGGTGACGTTTCCCGCGAACGAAACGTAGGACCCCAGACGAAGGGCGCGCCGGAGATCGTCGAGCTCACCGGACCAGCAGTGGAATACGAGCCGCTCGGGCGGAAGTGTGCGCTCCAGCGTCTCGATTGCGGCCGCAACCGACTCCCGCGTGTGGATCACAAGCGCCTTGTCCTTCTCTTTCGCCAGTGCGATGTGGTCCTCGAACGCCCGCTGCTGCGCCGCCGGGTCGACCTCACCCCAGTAGAAGTCGAGCCCGGTCTCACCGACCGCAACCACCCGCTCCTCCTCCAGCATCCGCTCGACCTCGGCCGCCATATCAGCCGTCCACCCGTCGGCAGAGGTCGGATGCACGCCGGCCGACGCCCACAGCCCGTGCTCGCCGGCTAGGTCGATCGCCCGTCTTGACGACTCACCATCGACGGCGATCGTCACCATGTCGTCGACTCCGCCGGCCCGGGCGCGGCCGAGCGCATCATCGAGATCCGTTCTCTCCTCGAGAAGGTGGAGGTGGCAGTGCGAGTCGAACCACATGTGCGATTCGCTACGCCCGCGATGCATCTTCGATGCGCGGAAACAAAGGATCGCCAATCGTCACCCGGGCGCCCTCGGGAAGAAGGCCCCAATGAAGGTGGTCGGGGTAGGCGTGCCCGTCGACGAGCCCGTCGAGACCGAGGCGAGACCACAACTCCTGCGCGGCCCGGGGGACCGCGGGGAACGTCAACAGGGCCATCAGCCGGAGGGCGTCGGCGAGCTGGTAGAGGACCACCTCGAGGCGGCGCCGTTGATAACGGTCCTTCGCGAGTGACCAGGGAGCGACCTCCTCCACATAGGCATTCGCCTTCCGCACGAATCTCCAGCACGCCTTGAGGGCGTCGTGCGGCTGAAGCGCGTCGACCGCCGCTCTCATCTCGTCGAACACCTCCGCCTGCACCTCGATGAGAGCCTGATCCGGGAACTCGACCTCCGCCTCCTTGGGCACGGCCGGGATCCGGCCGTCGAGATAGCGCGTGATCATGTTCAGCACCCGGCTTGCGAGGTTCCCGAAGTCGTTGGCGAGATCGGAGTTGTAGCGCTGAGCCATTGCCTCCCACGAGAACTCACCATCGAGGCCGAACGAGATCTCGCGGATGAAGTAGTAGCGGTAGCCGTCGGACCCGAAGGTTTTCACCAGGTCGTGCGGGGAGATGCCGGTGAGCTTCGACTTCGACATCTTCTCGCCGCCCACCTGGAGAAAGCCGTGGGCGAATACCGTCTTGGGAACACTCAAACCGTTCGCCATCAGCATCGCCGGCCAAACGACCGCGTGAAACCAGAGGATGTCCTTGCCGATGAAGTGGACGTCGGCGGGCCACGTGCGCGCGAATCGCTCCGGATCGGAACCGTATCCCGCCGCCGTGATGTAGTTCTGCAGAGCGTCGATCCACACGTAGATGACATGCTTCGGATCCCACGGCAGCGGTATCCCCCAGTCAAACGACACCCTGCTGATCGACAGATCCTCGAGCCCGGCGCGCACCTTCCCCAGCACCTCGTTTCGGCGCGACTCCGGCAGAACGGTGGCCGGTGCCCTCTCCCACAGCTCGATCAGCTCCTCGGCATAAGCCGAGAGGCGGAAGAAATAGTTCTCCTCCTCGACCTCCTCGGGTTCAGTTCCGTGCAGGGGACATTTGCCGTCTACCAGCTCGTCTTCGGTCTTGAACGCCTCGCAGCCGACGCAATAGAGCCCCTTGTAGGTGCCGAGATAGATTTCTCCCTTGTCGTAGAGCTCCTGGACGAAAAGCTGCACCGGCTTCTCGTGCCGCTCCTCGGTAGTGCGAATGAAGTCGTCGTAGGAGACATCCAGCGCCTTCCACACCTCGATCCACCGGGGAACGATCGAATCGGTCCAGTCCGTGGGCGACAGCCCCTGCTTCTCCGCCGCCTGCAGGATCTTCTGTCCGTGTTCGTCGGTTCCGGTGAGGAAAAAGACGTCGCGGCCCTCCATCCGCCTGAAGCGGGCGACGAAATCGCTCACGACCTCGGTGTAGGCGTGCCCGAGATGGGGCACGTCGTTCACGTAATAGATGGGCGTGGTGAGGTAGAAGACCTCTTTGCTCACGCAACCTCCCCTCGTCGAAGCACGAAGGACGAAAATTTCCCCGTTCAGGGGAGGAATTTCACCCTCTCTGCTCCTTCGAAGCGCCGCGAACAGGGCATACTGACCAGGAACTTCCAAATCTCGGAAGGAGCTCGATGAAGTCTACCGGCGTGGTTCGCAAGATCGACGAGCTGGGACGCATCGTCCTACCGTCGGAGATTCGGCGCGTGTTCGGAATCCGCGAAGGTGACGAGCTCGATATCTCGGTCGACGGAGAACGCGTCATTCTCCAGAAGCGGCAAGACGTGTGTGTCTTCTGCTCGTCGCAGGAGAATCTGGTCGAGTTCCAGGGCCGGCGCGTGTGCACGAAATGCGCGGGGGAACTCGGCCGTCACGGACACGTCGAGGTCCGGCTACCGGACGATTCCGTCCTCCCCGCATGATCCTGCGCTGAGGGCTCACTCCGGGGGGTAGTCGTTTAGGGCATCGAAGACGTCTCTCTTCGGCACCCCGCTCGCCCGTGCCACTTCCTGCATCGCCGACTTCCGATCTGCGCCGGCCGCCATCAACGACCGGGCCCGGGCGGCCAGCTCCGGCGGGGGAGGTGCCTCCCGGTGGTCGTGAACCGCTCCACCGACCACGACGACGACCTCGCCGCGAGGCGGGTGGTCTCGGGCCCACGAGGCGAGCACGCCGAGTGGCCCCCGCCTCACCTCCTCGTGCATCTTCGTCAGCTCGCGACAAACGGCGGCAGGTCGGTCGCCCAGGATGTCATGAAGATCCTCCAGGCACGCGGCGAGCCGGTGCGGCGATTCGTACAGCACGACGGTGCGTCTTTCGGCGGCCAGCTCGCCGATATGGCGTCTCCGTTCACTCGCCTTGCGCGGAAGGAAACCCTCGAACACGAACCTCGCCGGTGGTAGGCCGGACAGAATGAGCGCCGCAACCGCGGCCGATGGTCCGGGGACGACCTCGACGGGAAGTCCCTCCTCTATGCACGCCCGCACTACGTGGTAGCCCGGGTCCGACACCCCGGGCATGCCCGCGTCCGACACGACGACCACGACCTCGCCGGCCGATACCCGCGCCACCAGGTCCTGCGCTCGCCGTCGCTCGTTTGCCTCGTTGTACGACACGAGGTCGCGCACCCGAATGCCGAAATGGGTCAACAGCTTGCGCGTGTGGCGGGTATCTTCACAGGCAACCACGTCGGCCTCGCGCAAGACACGTTCGGCGCGCGGAGACAGGTCTTCGAGGTTCCCAATCGGCGTTCCGCAGAGCACGAGCTTGCCCGCCATCACGGCCTCCACGGTTCGAACGCATACCGCAAAGTCGATACGAGCGCTCCTCGCCACGACACCTCGTGGCTCTCGACCCGTTCGCCCCGGAGAAACGCGTCGGTCACTTGCAGAGCGTAACGATCCTTCGTCACCCCCACGTGATCCGTGAGCGCCACCACGTTCACCTCCCCGGGCCGGCGCCAGTCGCCCTCGAGCCATACGGAGTCAAGGAGCGCCCACACCGACAGGCGCGGGATCGGTGACCTGGGGGCCACCACCGGACGAAGATTGGTGGGCGACGCGGCGGCATCTATGTCGAACGCGGTGAGCCCGACGGCGTCGAGAAGAGCAGAAAGCACGCGGGCCGCATCTCCTCCGGGTTTGCCCGGTCCCTGTTCTCCCGGCGGCGGCACCGATAACGTGGGAGGAAACGGGGGCGGTCCGGCGAGAACGACCGCGACGTCCGGCACCGGCAGACCCTCGACGAGAATGCGGTCGAGCACGAGCGATGCTTGGGAATGTCCGAGTAGAAATCGCGGCCGTCGCACACCCTCGATCTGCGCGGCAACTCTGCGGCCGACCTCGAGCAGGTCTCCGCGTGTGTCGGTGGCTTCGTACGGTCCTTCTCGACCCAGATAGGAAAGAAGGATTGTCCGTCGCGGCTCAAACCCGAACGCGCCGCGGGCCAGATCGATGAGTGCGCCCGAGGAAGATGTGGAGTCGACGCCTCCCAACAACATCAGCCGGCCGCGTCGATCAGGGGCGGGGCGAGCACCTCCAAACGTTCGGTCGAAAAGCGACATGCCGAGGAGCACAACGCAGACGACGGCGGTTGCACCGGCTACCCACACGCCCCGTGGTTCTGCCTCCGAACGTGTCTGCTGGCGCCACCCCAGCAGCACTATCGCGTGCAGGGGACCCATAAGAGCGACAAACGCGCCCGCCCCAAACGATCCGGTGCGGCCGAGAGTCGACAACGCCGCGCCGGACAGTGCCACGAAATATCCGTAAGCGAGAAAGCCCCCCACCCCGGGAACGCTTCCGCGCTGGATGGGCCGGCCGGCGTCGACCGCGATACCCCTGCGTACGAGAACGAGAGCGGCAGGGACGCCTGCGATCGCGCCCATCGCGACGAACGGTGCGTATCTCAGCGCGTAGCCGGAGAAATGCAAAACCGCGGCCGGGAACAACAGCAACGGCGCGGCGGCGACGACGCGGGCGGTGCGAACCCAGGACACGACGAACGGGCCCCGGGCGCCGTCGGCAAGCCACAGCGTGGCGGCGAGGGACGACGACCGTACGAGAACGCTGAGCAGCACCGCGGCTCCGACGAACGCCCACCCGCTCCCCGTGGCGAGCGACTGCTTCAGGTCAAAGTAGGTCCCAAGCGGAAAAACCCCCACCGCAGGTGCCGATGATGCGTCGGACGGAAAGGCGCCGACGGCGACAAGCAGACCTGCCACGGCCGCCTCCATAGTGAGAGGGAGAAATGCAAACGGGCTCCGTCTCAGGGCCACGAGCCCAGCCAGGATCGTCTGCATTGTCCCGGAGACTAACTATGCTGCCGGTCGTGACCGACGCACAAGGGCAGACGCCGCGCCCTCGATGGGGACGCGGCGACGTTATTGCGCTGGTTTTCATCGTCATCGTGGGAGCGTTTCTTCGGTTCGCCGATCTCGGCGATCCGGCCACGATCATGTTTGACGAAGTCCACTACGTGAAGGACGCGTGTTGGTACGTGGAGGGAGACGCGCGCCTGTGCGAGACCGACCACGACCTCAACTACGTACACCCGCCGCTCGGCAAATGGCTCCTCGGTTTCGGGATCGGCATCTTCGGCCACGACGCATTCGGGTGGCGGTTTATGGCGGCAATGGCAGGATCGCTCACGATCCTCGTCCTGTTCCTCTTGGCACGAAGGTTGCTCCGATCGACAATCGCGGCTTCGCTCGCGGCGGGACTCCTGGCGGTGGATTTCCTCCACTTCGTGCAGTCGAGGATCGCGATGCTCGACATCTTCGTGCCGATGTTCGGTATGGCGGCCATCCTGTTCGCCGTTTACGACCGCGATCGGCTCATCGACGGCAGGGCACAAAGACGAGGGCTGCTCCGGAGACCGTGGCGATTCGCCGCCGGAGCGGCGGCCGGTGCGGCGCTGGCATCCAAATGGTCGGGGGTGTTCTTCGTCATTCTCGTGATCGTCCTCACGGTCGTGTCGGAGATAGCGGCGCGCCGCGGCGGCGACAAAGGGTGGTTTCGGCGCGGGCTCCGAGAAGAAGGGCCCTCGGTCGTGCTCGCCCTCGTGATCCTTCCGCTGATCGTGTATGTGGCCGCATACGTCGGCCGGTTCGATGCACCGATGCTTGCGATGCCGTGGACTCAAGGTTCTTTCTGGCGCTCGATTTGGGATCAGCAGTTCGTGATGCTCGATTGGCACACACGGGGAATCGGCTCGCAGCTACACCCCTATGCAAGCCCTCCCTGGTCGTGGCCGCTGTTGAAACGCCCGGTGTCATACTTCTTCGAAACGACCCCCTCCGGCGAATACATGGAGGTCGTCGCCATAGGCAGTCCGCTCGTGTGGTGGGCATCACTCGTGGCCCTCGTCTATACCGCGATTTCGTGGTTTCGGGACCGGCGGTTGGGCAATGCCGCGGGATTGATCGCGGGCGGCTTCTTGATCAACTACGTGCCGTGGGTCATTCAGCAGACGGAGCGCGAGGCGGTCTTTCTCTTCTACCTTCTTCCGAGCGTGCCTTTCATGTGCCTCGCCCTCGGATTCGTCGCCGCGCGGGTTGCTCGCGCCGCCGAGGGCAAGATCGCAGTTGGCGCGTTCGCGGCCGCGGCAGTCGTGTTCTTCGTGTTCTTTTATCCGGTGCTCGCCAAGGTTGCGATCCCACAGGAGCAGTGGGATCAGCGAATTCGCTTTCGCGACTGCAACTCGACGCAAGAAGGCGGGCCGCCGGAGGGGTGGTGCTGGATCTAACGAGCTATTGCTCCCGCACCTCCAGGAGCTCGACCTCGAACACGAGCGTCGAGTTCGGCGGGATCCCCGGCAAGCCGGCCAGTCCGAACCCGAGCTCCGGCGGAATCGTCAGCTTTCGCTTCCCACCGACTCTCATCCCCGGGACGCCTTCGTCCCAGCCGGTGACTACCTCCCCCGCTCCGAGCACGAACGGGAAGGGCTGGACCCCGTAGGAGGAGTCGAACTCCTTTCCGTTCTCGAGGCTGCCCCGGTAGTGAACGATCACGACGCTGCCGCGTTCGGCCTCGGGGCCGTCGCCGCACTCGAGATCCTCCACGATGAGCCCCGAATCGCTGGTTTCCGGTTCCCCTTCGACGCAGTCGCCCACGTCCGCGGGAGCAGGGGACCCGGCCGAGTCGGGGGACGCGTCTTCATCTCCGCATGCGGCAAGGAGCAGCAGCCCCGCCGCGAGAGCGCCCGCGAGCACTTTCCACTTCATTGGTCGCAGCGTAGCGCGTCTGCCCCTTCCCGCCTCGATACGCGAGCTCGATAGTCCCTTGCGCGCGGCGTGCTGATCGAGCAGGTTAGGACGCAGCGATTCCCGCACCGGGAACAGGGCTGAAGAAAAAGTCCCCGCGGGCGTCGATTTCCGCCCGGTTCGATCGACGTGTTGGTAGAGGAGGGTTCCGATCCGGCCGACAGGCCGGGACCCGCTCCCGAAAGGAGGCCGAGATGGCGCGTTTCGTCGCACTGGTCAAGGCGACCCCGGAGTCCGAAGCAGGCGCGCTCCCGTCCACCGAGATTCTCGAAGAGATGACCCGCTACAACGAAGAGCTCGTCAAGGCCGGCGTGATGCTCGCCGGGGAGGGGCTGCACCCGAGCTCGAAGGGCGCGCGCATCAACTACAGCGGACCGACGTCGCGCACCATCACCGACGGTCCGTTCGCCGAGGCGAAGGAGCTCGTCGCCGGCTTCTGGATCCTCCAGGCGCGCGACCTTGCGGAGGCGCTGGAGTGGCTGAAGCGCGCGCCCTTCCAGGAAGGCGAGGTCGAGATCCGTCAGATCTTCGAGGACGACGACTTCGGCGACGCGCTCACGCCGGAGCTCCGCGAAACCGAACAGCGTCTGCGCGAGCAGGCCGCGCGGAATCGGTAATCCGATGATCGGCCGCGCCCGACGGGAACCTCCCTGTCGGCGCACGGGTTCACGGCGGTGACCGACGTGCGCGCCGCGATCGACGCGATCTGGCGCATTGAATCGCCGAAGGTGATCGCAGGCATCGCGCGCATCATGCGCGACGTCGGCGTCGCCGAGGATCTCGCACAGGACGCCCTGGTTGCAGCGCTCGAACAATGGCCCCGGGACGGCATCCCCGAAAAGCCGGGGGCGTGGTTGATGACGGCGGCGAAGCGGCGCGCGATCGATCACTTCCGGCGCATCGAGACACGGGAACGCAAGTACGCGGAGATCGCGACCGGAGTCGAGGAGTACGACGACATGCCGGACCCCGAAGAGGTGAGCGATGATCTGCTCCGGCTGATTTTCATCGCGTGCCATCCGGTGCTCTCGCAGCAGGCGCGCGTCGCGCTGACGCTCCGGCTGCTCGGCGGACTCACGACCGACGAGATCGCGCGCGCGTTCCTGGTCCCCGAACCGACCGTCGCACAACGCATCTTGCGCGCGAAGCGGACCCTCACCGAGGCCAATGTGCGGTTCGAGCTGCCCGGGGTAGCCGAGCGTACCGATCGCCTCGCATCGGTGCTCGAGGTGATCTACCTGATCTTCAATGAGGGCTACGCGGCCACGGCGGGCGAGCACTGGATGCGTCCCGAACTGTGCGAGGAGGCGCTGCGCCTCGGGCGCGTGCTCGCGGAGCTCGTGCCGAACGAGCCCGAGGTGCATGGTGTCGTCGCGTTGATGGAACTGCAGGCGAGCCGACTGCGCGCCCGCATAGGGCGCGGAGGTGAGCCGGTGCTCCTGCTCGACCAGGATCGCGGCCGATGGGATCACCTGCTGATCCAGCGCGGCCTGCGGTCGCTTGCGCGGGCGGAGGAGCTCGGTCCGCTCGGCCCGTACGCGCTGCAAGCGGCGATCGCCGCGTGCCACGCGCGCGCACACACGGCGGAGGAGACCGACTGGGCGCGCATTGCGGCGCTCTACGACGGCCTCGCGCAGATCATGCCGTCACCGGTCGTCGAGCTGAACCGTGCGGTCGCCGTGTCGATGACGTTCGGTCCGGCAGCCGGCCTCGAGATCATCGACGCACTCACGGAAGAACCGGCGCTGAAGGACTACCACCTGCTGCCAAGCGTGCGCGGTGATCTGTTGAAGAAGCTCGGACGTACCGAAGAGGCGAGTCGGGAGTTCGCGCGCGCGGCGGCGATGACGCGCAACGACCGCGAGCGCGCGTTGCTGGAGGCGCGCGCGGCGGCTTCAGATCCGCTTCCACAACGCCCGGAAACTAGCCCTGGTGAGTCTTCGCCGCCGCGTCACGAACGATCATGATCACGCCACAACTCGATCTCTTTCGTGGCTGCATCGCCTGGTGGAACCGTGATCGTGGGGACGGCCGGCGACTACGCATGGAAGTTGTCGGCGGCGTGGACCTGATTGACCGACGTGAAACAAGTCCATCCATTTCGAGGGAAGCCAGGGGGTTGGCAATATTCCTAGGCAGAGGTAAGCCGATCTCGATAAACCATGCAGCTATATCGGAAGGGGCAAACCGACCTGCATCATCACGCTCTTCGGCAAAGCGCGCGAGAACGAGCACTTGTTCCTTTTGATCCGAATCCTGCAGCCGTGAGCTTAGGAAGTCGATTTCTTGTCCCTATTTTGCCTGCTAAAGAACGCCCTGATACCTCTTCCAACGAGCGTCGCGTCCCTCATCGTGAAGAGGGTCCGATTCCGGGGACTCGACCATGAAAGGCCCGCGGTCTCACTCGTCCTCTTGAGCGTCAATTGACTTGTGTCGCCCAAAAGTTTCCCCCGCATGGGACAGCTGGGTCTTACCGTCCACAACTCCGCCGAAGTACTTGTCACGTTGTCGAGCATTGACTAGTTGGGATCGGAGGTTGGAAGGCATTTCGTAGCCCATGGCTGAATAGACGGTGTAAAGATCGTGGTGATCAACGCGATCCCAAGCAAGCTCATCCATGAGAAAGGTTGCGATAATCGCTGCCCGTGCGGTCTGCGATTTTTTCCAGGGCCTTCTGTCGTTGCCCAACGAATCGCTCGAGCTTCGCCTTTACTTCTCTCGTGAGACGCTGCTCGAGCTCCGAATTCTTCCGAGCTCGACTGGTGGATCTTCGGGCCCTTCGGTCGGCTTCCTGAACGCTGGCAGGGGGCGTTTCTTTATTTGCTGGCGTAGGCGCTGGCGGAGGGGTCGGTTGGCTCAGGAGTGACGTCAACCGGTCCACGATTCGCTCGATCCACTCTGGGTCCGGGCCCCAAACTTCCAAAGCCCCCGTCGACGCACTTCAGATTCAAGATTTAGATTCGACTCCGGGGACCAGTACAGGCTTCCTCGAAATGCATGGCCCCGGGGTGGTGACTATACCTGGGTAGGCATCAGATTAATATCTACTTTAGTATGTATTTGATATCTCTTTAGGTTTACAAGGCATACCGCTGGAGATATACTCGTCTCACTATGTACGGAGGAGAGTTGATCAGAGAAGCTAGGAAACGTGCTGGGCTCACCCAGCGCGAGCTTGCCGAGTTGCTTAATACGACTCAGCCCGTCATCGCGCGGTGGGAGACGGGAACTGCATCCCCTTCCTTCGAACGGGTGGTGGAGGCCGTCAGGGCTTGCGGCTTCGATCTAGCCGTCCGAATCGTGTCTAGGGACGATGAGCACGCACTCTGGGTGCAGCAAAACCTCCGGCTTACGCCGATTGAGCGGCTGACGCAATTCCAATCCGGCAAGTCCGCAATCGACAGACTCACTGCAAAGGTCACTAGGCGAGAGCATGACGGTATTCAATCCTGAGGCGATCTTGCGTGTCCTTGCGCGACACTGCGTTGATTACATCATCGTTGGTGGCATCGGTGGGGTCCTCCATGGCTCCCCGATGTCTACCAGCGACGTTGACATCGTGCCGGCGCTGAAGAAGACCAACCTAGAGGCACTCGCCGCAGCTCTCAATGAGTTGAACGCGTCAATCATGGCCGATGGCGTCGCCGGAGGAATCAAGGTTCAGTGGACAAGTAACGAGCTCCAGAAGTGGATCGTGGACTTCCAGTTCCTCAACCTCGAGACCGACCACGGTCGTTTGGATCTCATCCACCGACCAGGTGGGACTCGCGGATACCAAGACTTGGCAACGAAGGCCGAAGCACTATCCCTTGACGATATTGAAGTCCGCGTAGCCGCCCTTGAAGACATCATTCGTTCCAAGCAAGCAGTAGGGAGAGATCGAGACCTGGAGCATCTCCCTACGCTCAGACTCCTGCTTGAAAATAAGAGCGCCGCAGTTCGACCCGGACAGAGCGTCACTGTTCCCTGGGAACTCTCGACCGCCTCCGGAACCGTCGTTCAGACGCGGGGTGTAGGGCCCAGAGCGCGCGCAGTAGTGCGCGTGAAAGTGCCCGGCGGCGGGTCAGCAGATCTCGAATTTCCAGTGGATTCTGTAACCCCCACCGACGACTGAGAAACTTTCTCGGGTGGGGCGGCTGGGGTCGAACCAGCGGCCACCAGATTTTGCGTGACGTCACCGGCTCAGCACTAGCGGATGTTTGACCACACCCCACCCTCGGGTGAGGTCACTGATGCGATGAGGTCGAGGACGTAGCATTTGCCTAATTCCACATGCGCGCAGCACATGCCTCACAGCGACCTGGCGCCTTCACGTTGGGATTTGTTGGGGATGAAAGGCTGCGGGCGGTCGCAAAGAAACCGTGCCCCTGACCTGGGTTTTGGTGGACCTGAGCGGAGTCGAACCGCTGACCTCACCCGTGCGAGGGGTGCGCTCTACCAGCTGAGCTACAGGCCCGAGGAGGCGTCATCTTACTCCCGGGCGCCGGCGAACCCGCGCCCCGTCAGCCGTCTCGCAGATTGCCGGCGTGCTCGTCGAGCGCGGCTTGGAGAGAGCGCTGGACGACGCTGGTCGTGAAGTCGCCGCGGGTCCGCTCGATGATCGAGCGCGCCACATCCGTCAGCCGGCGCAAGCCCATAGTGATCCCGTCGGGGTAATCCATCGAGACGAGGACGTAATACATGTCGTCCATCGCACCGAGCAACTCCTCGCACCGCTCGAGCTCCCCGTGCCGCATGAGATCGAGGATGTGTCGCCGGAGCTCGCCGATCGCCTCGGCCATTCCCTTGACAAACGCCTGTACGGATATCCCGGACGACTCGGGGGAGGGAAACTCGGCCCCGGTCACTAGTGCATAGGTGATCCGGGCCTCCGCCAGCTCCTTCTCGGCATCGTGGACGAAGCCTGCATAAAGAAGATCCGGATGCGGCTGGAGCGCCGCGCGCGCGTCGTCGACGAGTCGTTGGGCGTCGTTGATCAGTTCACGGGCGTTGTCGACCTCGTAGCGGTGGAGGGCGCGAATCGCGTTCCCGCACGAACGAATCGCGCTGCGGGAGGATGCAAGACCTCGTTCACGAGCGGCAGTCTTTGCGTCGAAAACGTCGCGCAAGCTTGCGGAGAGAGACGAGAGGTCCATTCGGCGGACCCTATCAACGAACGCGTCAGGCGCGTCTGCGAGCCGCGACGGGTTCGTTGAACGAGAACTCCTCGGCGACTCGGCGCCGGCTGTTGGCACGGGCCTTGTCGAGCCGGTGCACCTTCATCGTCCGCTCCATCCGCCTGCGTCGCCCCTCGATGAGGAACGTGAGGTAGAGGGCGAGGGCAAGATCCACGGCCAGATGAACTGCGAAACCGCCCGGCCCCCCCGCTGCGGCAGAAAGAGCGGTGAGCGCGGCGAGGCCGAGCAGGACCTTCACGTTGCGACGCCTGCGTGCCATGCGTCGCCCCTGTATCAGTGCTCGGCGATACGAGATGGAGGGACGACGGTCGCCGTCGGGAAGGATCACGCTGCGGCCGCCGGGAGGGCTGATCATCCTCATGCTCCGGCGGAACCTCTCCGAAGAGGTAAGAGGGGCGTTTTGACGTGCCCGCAAGACCGCCGGTGCGAACACGCCGAGCCACGCGAGGGCGAGTAGCCCCAGGAACACTGCAGTCAGAGCGTTTCCCCTGCTCTCGTCGGCTACGTCTTCGGCAGGGTACGCCGCAAGAGCGCGAAAGCTCAGGATTTCCGAGAACGATTTGGTTGGTATACAGGGGCGTCCCGCCCCCGAGCGATTCGGAAATCGCGATGCCCCAGATTGTGCCGTCCCGTGAAGATGTCACGTCACTCGCGTGTGACGCTCTGGTCGTCGGGGCGCATGTGCGCGATGACGGGATCGAGTTGTCGCCGCCCGCGGCTGCGATCGACGACGCGCTCGGGGGACGCCTTCACGAGGCACTGTCTCAGTCCGGCTTCAAGGCCACAACCGGAACCGTGCATGTGATCCCCACTCTGGGCAATCTTCCCGCCGGCGCGATCGTCGTCGTCGGCCTCGGGAGCGACGCTCCGGTCCAACTTGCAACTGTGCGGCGCGCCGCGGCGGCCGCGGCGCGCCGCATCTCCGAGCGTCATCAAGTTGCATCGGCCCTTCACGAAGGGATCAAAGGGGGCGAGCGCGCCGCCGCCGAGGGCTTCCTCCTCGGTTCGTACCGGTTCGCGAAATACAAAAACCATCCCCGCACCCTCAAGATCGAGCGCATCGTGATGCCGGGAGCCGACGCCGATGAGATCGCGCGCGGCATCGTCTATGCGGAGGCGACCACGCTCGCCCGCGACCTCACGAACGAGCCGGCCGACGTTCTCACCCCGGCCGAGCTTGCGGATCGGGCACGGGCGGCGGCCGAGGTCGGTGGCTTCGAGTGTTCCGTCCTCGACGAGACGGAGTTGCTGAATGCGGGGTACGGCGGCCTGATCGCGGTCGGCGGAGGATCCGCCGCTCCCCCCCGTCTCGTGCGGCTGCGTTATGCGGGCGGGGACGCGGGAGTCGGGGTTCCGAAGATTGCACTCATCGGAAAGGGAATCACCTACGACTCCGGCGGCCTCACGATCAAGACCGCCGCCAACATGGAGACGATGAAGACGGACATGGGAGGGGGTGCCGCGGTAATCGCCGCCGTGAGTGCTCTTGCGAGACTTCATGCTGCGGCCGATGTCGTTGCTTACGTCCCCTGTGCGGAGAACATGATCGGCCCCGCCGCGATGCGCCCCGGCGACGTCATCCACCATTACGGTGGCCGCACCACCGAAATGGTGAATGCGGATGCCGAGGGCCGTCTGGTGCTGGCGGACGCGATCGCACGCGCAAACGAAGACGAACCCGACGTGATGGTCGACATCGCGACTCTCACCGGGCACATGTCGGTGGCGCTGGGGAAAAAGATCGCGGGGCTGTTCGCGACGGACGATGAGTTGGCGACGGAATTGACGGCCGCGGGAGAGGCGGCGGGCGAACGCTTCTGGCGCATGCCGCTTCCCGACGACTACATGAGCGATCTCGACTCCGACATCGCCGACGCCAAGAACTCGGGTTCCCGCTACGGAGGTGGCATCACCGCGGCGCTCTTTTTGAAAGCATTCGTCGGGCCGCGGATTCCGTGGGCTCACCTCGACATCGCGGGAACGGGGCGCGCCGAGTCAGATAGTGACGACATTTCGAAGGGCGCGACCGGATTTGGGACTCGAACACTGATCGAATGGGTCGAAGGGAGGGCCAAGTGACACAGCCACCGGGGGAAGACGTGGGTGGTGATCTCATCCCCATGCCGGACGATCGTGTCCGCCCGAAGCCGGCGCCGTCTCGGCACGGCGGCGCCCACGGATTCGTCGTGATTTTGATGACGGCGTTCGCGGTCATCGGCATCTGTGCGATGTTCGCGTTCATCACCGTCAAGTGGCCCGGGGAGACGAGCCGCTACGTCATCGCCGTGTTCGTGTTCTCTGTAGTCGGATTCATCTCGAGCGCGTCGATTGCCGTCTTTACCGCAGCTCGCGGAATGGTCACGTCTTCCACCGGTCGGAGCGGCAACCCGCCACGGAGCGCGAACTAATGGAGATCGAAGGACACCCGACGCAAGATCTGATCGAGGAGCTCGAGCAGCGCGGCGCAGCTCGCCTTCCCGGAAGCGCAGGCGGGCCGCGCGTCGATGCACTCACATTCTTGAGCGAGCGCTTCGGTGACGCCGGAGGGCTGTGGCTGTTCCTGCCGGCCGAGACCTTCGAGACGGGCGTGGACGAACCCCTCGGTTGATCCGGGCGCCTCGGAGTCGCCGGTCAGCCGACGACGAGGCGATCTCCGACGACGAGGTCGCGCGCGGTGCCGGCACAAAGCTCGATTGCAACTCGGCCCCTGGGAACCCAGCGCGTGATCCGGCGCGGTTTCATATCTCTCACGATGTGTACGACGACGAAATCCTTCGTGCAAAACGCGACGTCGATCGCGTAACTCATGCCGAACGTGTGCACCTGCGGCGCGCGTTCGATGACCAACGCATCCCCCTCCCGAAGCGGTGGCAGATCCAGCAATCCCCGTCGACGCTCTTTGCTCGAACGCGCCCACCACACCCGCTCGGCAAGCACACGACCCGTCCGTTCGATCACGATCGTAGGGCTAGGCACGTGCAGTAGGTTACGCGACCAACCAGCAACGGCCGAGGAAAGGGCGGAGATCGATGCAGAAGTGGGAATACGCCACCGTGCCCCTGATCTCGCATGCACTGCAGGAGATTCTCAATCAGTGGGGCGAAGAGGGGTGGGAGCTGGTCCAAGTAGTGGAGAGCCAGCAGACGGGCTTGACCGCATACCTCAAGCGACACAAGGCGTGACGCTACCTCCGCCAGTCACCACTCTTCCCGCCGGTCTTCCGCAGTAGTCGCATGTTCGCGATCTCCGCCCCTCTTTCCGTCGCCTTGATCATGTCGTAAACGGTCAACGCCGCCACCGTCACCGCAGTGAGCGCCTCCATCTCGACTCCTGTGCGGCCGGCGGTTTTGACCGTCGCCGTGATCGAGATCCCGACGTCGACAGGCACGAGATCGAGGTCCACCGAGTCGATGGGAATGGGGTGACAGAGCGGAATCAAATCGGCAGTTCGTTTGGCCGCCATGATCCCGGCGACGCGTGCAACCTCCAGCGCATCACCCTTCTTAAGGTCGCGCTGCGTAACCCGATCGCGGGTGGATGTCGACATCACGACTGTGGCCTCCGCGACTGCGACTCGTTCGGTCACAGACTTACCTGTGACGTCGACCATACGCGCCCTTGCCTCGGGGTGGACGTCACTCATTGCTCACCCGCCACCCGGCAGTCGCCACACCTCAACCGTGACCGCGGCGCCACGTTCGAGCTTCGTTTCGTCTGCCGCAAAGCGCGCCACTCCATGACAGCCGACAAGGCTCGACTGAATATGCGATCCCTGCGGGCCGG
>Ga0247713_1000325_pt1 | contig 31447 bp, 32 predicted proteins | sample 21E_NmetaG_FD_189936 | JGI IMG/M metagenome (GOLD analysis project Ga0247713, IMG submission 189936) | Soil microbial communities from hillslope of Landscape Evolution Observatory, University of Arizona, Oracle, AZ, United States - 2-1-E_N | ecosystem: Engineered > Artificial ecosystem >...
GTGTTGGGGCGGGGACCGGGGCTATCGAACCAGGGGTGCGGATCGCTCATGGCCTCACCAAAGTTGGTTTCAATGTCTTGCTCGTCCTACCCGGACATTCGGCTCGGCACGCCTCCCGGCGCCGAGCGAATACGCCTCGAGGGGCGTGAGCGTGAACGACAGACCCGCTCAAGTTTATCTCCGCGGCTCCGACAGATAAGGAAGCACCGGAGGAACGAAAGGGATGAGCGGTGGAGTGGACTGAAGTAGCTATGAGGGTTCTGTTCGTGATAGGCGGTGCCGTCGGCGGAATGAGGATCGTCGACGACATACGCGCCGTGCGGGCGCACCTTCACGGGCAGCGGGAGCTCGGGTAGCCTCGTCCCTGCGACGCACTGTTATCGGCGGTGCGGTAAGACTCGAGAAGCATCAATCCGGCATCAACATGTAGCCGACGTTGCGGATCGTCTTGATCATGCCGTGATGATGGAGTCCGAGTTTGGCGCGCAGCCTTCTGATGTGAACGTCGACCGTGCGCGTCCCTCCGTAGAAGTCGTAGCCCCATACCTCCCGGAGCAGTAGTTGCCGATCGCATACGCGCCCCGCCCGCTCGACTAGGAAACGCAGCAGCTCGAATTCTTTGTAAGCAAGATCAAGGCGTCTGTCGCCCACGTGGACCTGATAGCTGTCGACGTTGATGAACACCTCTCCGCAGTGAACCATCGACGTCTCATTTTCGTTGTCTCTTCGAGTCGCCAACCACAGCCTCGTCCCGATCTCCGGAGCCGAAGCCGTATCGACGATGAAGTCGTCGGGCCTCGCGTCGAACGAGTAAAGAGCCAGCATGTCTTCGCTCGTCACGAGGATGATCGCGGGAAAGTTGAGCTCGTAGGCGCCGGCCAGTCGCGTTATAGCCTCTGCCGCAGCGTCGACATCCAACGTTCCGTCGATCACCAACACCGCCGGTCGCATCTGCTTGAGGTCGCCCGGCATCGACTTCTTGAGGGATACGATCTTCACATCGAACGCGGCACGCGGAAACGCCGGAAGCAGTTCCTCTACCTCCAGGCATTCGTCCGACATCACTACGAGCGACGGGACCGGCTTCGTCGTCCCGTCGCTCGCGATGTCGGCTTCAAGTAGCTGTCTTAGTTCGGCCATTGATCCTCCCGAGGATCCGGTGAACGGGAGTTACATAGTGCTCATCTCGGGGCACGAAAGGGTTCGGGTAACGCCCTCTATCTGTTGGATTCGGGTCACGATTACCCGGCCGAGCTCGTCGATGGTGGTGCTGCCGGCGCGGACGATGACGTCGTACGGCCCCGCGAGGTCGGCGGCAAGGTCGACCCCATCGATGTCCTGTACTTTCTTCACGACGTGGGCGGCTTTCCCCACTTCGGTGTTGATCAAGATGTATGCACGTACATCTCCCACGCGTACCTACCCTTTCCGCCATCGCGATCGTCGTCGGAGGAAAGGGTAGGGCGGAGTTGTTTCGGCTTCGTTCCGTTCCTGTGAACGGCGGGTTACCGGAACCACCGGGCGACGGCCAGACCAGCGCCGCGGAAGCAAGGAGTGCGTCGGGCCACGGCCAATACCCCTACGCCCGCTCCGGCCGTTCGATTCTCGTCATCCACGGACCGGACGTGATCCCGTGGAGGACGATCGATGTCAGGATCACGAGACCAACAACACTCCACAGCATCTTCGCGTCCGCAGTGAACGGCCCGTTGTTGACCCCAAACGCGAGGTAGTAGATCGAACCGATCCCCCGGATGCCGAAGAACGAGATCGTGAGTTTGTCCCGTCGCGGCACCTTCAGCCCCAGTTGCGCAACCAGACCGGTCAACGGCCGCACGACCAACAAGAGTAGGACCGTGCAAACGACCGCGCCTCCTCCCACCGATGAGAGCAAGCCGCCCACCACGGCGGCACCGAGTGCGAGCAGGAGGATCGCCGAAAGTACCCGCTCGAGCTGGTCTGAGAATTCATGCAGCACCCTGTGATACTCGTGGTCTCTTTCCCACGCGCGCAGCGCGAGCGCGGAGACGAAAACGGCCAAGAAGCCGTATGTATTCGCCATTTCTGCGAGGCCGTAAACGAGCAAGGTCGTCGCGATAACGACGAGACCCTCGGAACTTTCGGCGATGCGGCCCCCTCCAGGAAGCTTGAAGATCAGGCGCGCGAGAACGCGGCCGAGAAGGTAGCCGATGGCGATGCCCATCGTGATCTTGTAGAGGACGTCGTCGAGTATCCAGTCGACGAACCACCCCGATGACCGGATTCCGGCCGCCGCCATCGCTATGGCGGCGGCCGTGAAAGGGAACGCCAGGCCATCGTTCAGTCCTGCCTCCGACGTAAGGGCGAATCGAACCTCATGGTCGTCGATGCCCTCGCCGCCGACATTCGGTGCCTCGACTTGAACGTCTGATGCCAGCACCGGATCGGTTGGTGCGAGAACCGCACCCAGCAGCAAGGCGGCCGGCGCGCCGAGATCGAGCAGCCACACGGCCAACAGCGCGGTACTGATGATCGTGAGAGGCATGGTGATTCCAAGGAGACGCCAGGTCGTAGCCCACGTCCTCAACCCCGGCGGCCGGTTGAGTTTCAGTCCGGCGCCCGTGAGGGCGATGATCACACCGAGCTCGGCCACACGCTCCGTGAGTTCGGGATACCGCAATGGATCCGGCGATGTCAGCCCGATGGGCAACAACATCAACACTGCGCCGCCGGCGACGAAGACGATCGGATACGAAAGAGCCCGCCCCGACAGCACACGCGGCAACAGGGCTACGCCGACAACAGCGAGCCCTGTTAGCGCCAATAAAACATCGTAATGATCCGGCTCCAGGACGCTCCTCTAGCGCCGTCGTGAACGCATCGGAAGAATCATCAACGGCCCGCTAGACGCGCGTTCCTCTAGTTCTGTAGCCGGAAAACGCTCCCACCACTAGGAGCACGAGCGCGATGATCAGCACCCACTTCAATCCCTCGACGAAGAGTCCGATACCTCCGAAGAGGAGGGCGAGAAGCAGCAGTACGAAAACGAGTCCCATCAGCACCTCCTTCAAACTTCGCGGGCTTTGAAAGGGGTTCCCCCTACGGAGTAGGAGCAAAACCCATTCGGACTTTCCGCCCATAAAGGTGTCATCCGTGTTCAACGAGTGCAGGACACCTGTCAGTCGACGCTCCCGTTCGAAGACGACCCAGTCGTCGTACAGTGCCGCCGTCGGAGAAAGAGCTTTGGCGTCTGCGCACGAAATCTAGAGAGACGTAGTCGAAAACGACGCGGCGTCGACGATCTCGTAGCGGTAGCCCTGCTCCGCGAGAAAGAGCTGCCGGTGGAGCGCAAACTCCTGATCGCACGTCTCGCGCGCAACGACGCTGTAGAAGTGGGCGCCGCCACCGCCCATTTTGGGACGAAGGATCCGGCCCAGTCGCTGCGCCTCCTCCTGGCGCGATCCGAAGGTCCCCGAGATCTGGATTGCCACGTTCGCCTCCGGAAGATCGATCGAGAAGTTGGCGACCTTGGATACGACGAGGACCGACGCCGATTGGTTGCGGAACTCTTCGAACAACTTCTCCCTCGTCTTGGTCGGCGTCGCCCCCGTAATGAGCGGGGCATCGAGGCGGCGGGCAACCTCTTTTAGCTGTGCGATGTATTGCCCGATGATCAAGACGCGATCCCGGCGGTGTCGCGCGACGAGATCGTCGAGCACGGCGAGCTTGACTCCGCTCGCGGCCGCAACGCGGTAGCGGTCGTGCGGCTCGGCCACCGCATACTCGAGCCGCTCTTCGTCGGGAAGCGCGACCCTGACCTCGATGCACGTCGCCGGCGCGATCCACCCCTGTGCCTCGAGATCGCGCCACGGCGCGTCGTAGCGCTTGGGACCGATGAGCGAAAAGACGTCGTCCTCTCTCTTGTCCTCGCGCACCAAGGTCGCGGTCAGCCCCAGGCGTCGCGTCGACTGGAGTTCGGCGGTCATGCGGAACACCGGCGCGGGCAACAAATGCACCTCGTCGTAGACAATCAGTCCCCAATCGAACTCGTTGAACAGCGCCAGGTGGCCGTGGGCGCCGCCACGGCGTCGGCTCATCACCTGGTAGGTCGCAATCGTGACGGGCCGGATCTCTTTGTTTTCGCCGGAGTATTCGCCGATCTGCTCGGGCGTGAGCGTCGTTTTGTCGAGGAGCTCGCGCCGCCACTGGCGCGCCGCGACGATGCTCGTCACGAGTATCAAGGTGTGGGCTTGTGCCTGCTCGATCACGCCCATGCCGACCACGGTCTTGCCTGCGCCGCACGGGAGCACGACGACTCCGCTTCCACCCGCAGCGCCGCCGGCGGCCCAGAATCCATCGATCGCCTGGCGCTGAAAGGGCCGGAGACGAAACGACTCTCCGGCCGCGGTCGTCTCACGCAGACGAACGTCGAGAGCCGCGCCCTCGACGTAGCCGGCGAGGTCCTCGACCGGCCATCCGATCTTGATCAGGGCCTGCTTGAGCCGCCCGCGCGCGCCGGGGGGAACCTCGACCTCGGTCGACGCCATGCGCCTCCCCAGCAGCGGCGCGACGTTCTTTGCGCGCGACGCCTCGGCGAGGATCGACGGCTCGTCGGTCACGAGGCGCAGCCCGGCGTCGCCCCGCACCAGGCGCAGCCGCCCGTAGCGCGCGACCTGATCTTCGATCTCGGTGAGCAGCGCCTCCGGCACGGGAAAACGCGAGTGCTCGATCAGCGCCCGTTGAATCTCTTCGGCGCTCATTCCGGCAGCGCGTGCGTTCCACAACGACAACGGCGTGATGCGGTAAGTGTGGACGTGCTCGGGGCTCTTCTCGAGCTCGGCGAAGCGCGCCAGCTGGGCGCGGCACGCGTCGGCTCGGGGATGCTCAACTTCGAGCAGCGCGGTGCGATCCGACTGGACGATGAGGGGATTCGCCGGGTTCATGTGACGTCCACTCCGCCGTCGTCAATCGGGCGCACCCATTCGATGCGGGCGACGGTGAGAGACGTCAGCTCGTCGTTGTCGCCGGTCCACCCGATGAGCTTCTTCTTTCGAACGCTGAGAGGCTCGACGACGTGTACCGAGAGCCCGTCGGTGTGGCGATATCCGATCTCGACCCGGCCACCGGTGCGCTCCATCTTGCGAAGCACGCGCAGAATTGCGGCCGTCCCCCTCACCGCCCGTTCGTCGGTCACCGCCCGCGGGCGCCCGGACAACAGCGCGGCGGCTAGTTCCGACGCTTTCTCCGGCGACGGCGCCGGGGGCTCGTCGACGTCGCCCCTCCGAATGATCGGGCTTTGGTTCGCCGCCGGCTTGGTCACCACCGCACCGCCCTCTTCGGTTACCGGCATGTACCCGGCGTCGCGCAGTGCCTTCAGCACGAGCGCCGGCGAGCGCTCGTTCACCACCGCAACCGTCGGGGCGAGGAGGCGCGGGTCCAGTTTCTTGATGCGCCGGTCGCCGACCACCTCGGCCAGCAGCCCGGGGTCGTCGCTGCGGACGTATGCGCCCCCGGCCCCTACTCTGACTCGTCCGTGGCGGCGCGCCGTGTCCTCGATCAGGTAAGCAACCGGCTGCGGAACACCCTTGGACGCGTACCGCTCGAGGAGCGCCAGCATGTCGTCCCCCCTCATCCCGAGATCGAGGCCGCGGCGCACCGAGTCTTCCGCGATGCGGTAGACGGCCGCGGGAGAAGACGCCTCCACCTCGCAGAAGCGGGCGAGGCCGCGCCCGAGCTCGGCAACGGGGCGGCCCGGAACGATGACGGTGAGATCCGCCTGCACGGTGCACTCCGCCACCGGGGCGGTGAAGATCCGGTCACTTTCCCCTTCGCGCTTCGCCCACTCGGGATCGACAAGGATGCTGCGCGCCGGGTCGAACAACTGGACGGCGGGCGCCGCGCGCGCGGTTCCGAGCCATACGAGCCCATCGATCACACGCGGGGCCAGCTTTGCAGCGCCCGACTCGTTGTAGAACAAACCGGGCGCGCTCCACGCGAGCAGCGCGCCCAAGGATGCCGCGTCGATCGCCTCGTCGGGTTTCAGGCGGAGGAGGGCATCGAGGACCGCCGTCCGTATGTGCGAGTGATCTATGAACGGCCTCGTCGACAGCGGCACGAGCCCGCCGTCGGACTCGCTCCACAGCAACAGTCGCCGCCACGTGTTGAACAACAATGCCCATCTCGCCGCCGGCGGCTGCTCCAGCCATCGTTGCGCCGCACCCGATGCCGTGACCTTGTCGGCCTCGTAACAGAGGAGACCCGCCTCCACCAGGACCGCATAAAGGAAGGAGACGAGGCGCTCGTCGATCCCGGTGCGATCGGCCGCCTTGCGGAGCTCCCGCTTGCCGAGACCCCCGGCTTTGAGGCGCGTCGCGGGCGCCACCGACCATTCGTGGAGCAGAGCTTCGGCGTCGGAAAGAACCTCCTCCGGGCCCCGCTCCGGGCTCGGCGCGCCGGCCCCAACTCCGACGTGGGGCGGGGTCGGCCGCCATTCGGCGAAGACGGCGCCGCCCCGCAGGGCACACTCGACCTCGCCGGGCACGACGAATTCCATCGTGGGCCCGGCGTCCCATCGGTGTAACGGCAGCACCAGTCCCCGGTCGCCCAGCCACGCGAGCGCGGTCTCGTTCTCGATCCGGTACTCGTAGGAGAAATCCCGGTAGTCGGCGAGGCCGAACTTGGAGAGCTCGGTCCAGCTCGCCCGGCCGCCGACTTTCCGGATCAGCTCGAGCGTCCGGCGGGCAACGTCGCTCGCGCCGCGCACCAGGGCCTCAACGGCGTCGGGGGTCGCGAGCTGCGCCGCGACCAGGTCGAGAAGCCCGTCCTTGCCGGGGAACTCCTTCCATGAAATACCGAGGCGCACCGCCATCTCCACGAGGTCGCGGACCGTGTCGTGCTCGAGCAGGGACTTCACGTGCAGGCCGGGATCGCCCAGGTGCTCGACCACGTCGGCGACGCAGGAGGGCACCCACAACGACGTTCCTTCTTTCGCCGGGCGCGGGAAGAGCAGGGCATGTTGCTCCAGACTGCGGACCGCGCCGGCCAATTCGTCGTCGGTCACCCCCGGCGCCTGCTGCCGGACCTCGGATACGGGCACCTCGGGGCCGAACCATGCCGCCGCGATCAGAACGTGGAACCGGAACTCGTCGAGTCGGGTGACCGCATTCCACACGGCATCGGGGCGCGCCAGAACGCCGGCGATCGTTCCGAGATCCGCACCCGAGGACGCGGCCGCGGCGGCCTCGGGGCGGTTGCGCAACACGGCAGCCAGGTCCTCTTCTCCGAGGGCGCGCAGCGCGTCCGACAGCCCGATCGTGGTGGCGTCTGTCATCGTGGAAGCCATGTCAAAGGTGTAGCAGGAGGCAGTGACAGATTTCCGGGTTTGCGGCGAATCGGCCCGAGGAAGTTTCGCGCTCTTGGACCGGCGCCCGATCAGAGGAGGCGAGCGGCGGCAACCGCCACGCCCGCCGCGCCCACCAGGGCGGTCGTCATGCTGAAGATCATCGTGCGGGTGTGCGCAATGAGCTCGGCGCGGAACCCGGCGAGCAGTCCCGCCTCGAGGTGATCCAGGTCGCGCGTGGTCGCAACATCGCCCTCCCCCGCCGGCGGCAAATGCTCCATCAGCACGGTCGCGTGGTCGGTGCCGAGGACCTGCTCGAGACGAGTGAATAGCTCGTGCCGGGATCGTTCATCTATTGCCATTGTCGTGTTCCTCCCTCGTCGTCGCAAATAGGACCTCGGGCAAGGCTGGGAAGAGGGTGTGACATCCCCTCGCAGGATCGACAGCGGCGCACAACGTGACGCTCTCGTTGACACCTGCTCCCGCGCGCCTCGTCGCGCGCCGGGTGCGAGTGACTCACGTCACAGCTCTCGGAGGCTTGCTCCGTCACCGTGGGGCGATGCGAGCGAACAGTCGGACTCCCTCGCGGCGAGATCCGATGACCGTCGAGAGATTTCTCCTCGAGCGCTGGCTCCCCGCGATCGCGCAGACGGTGCGACCCAGCACGCGGACGAGCTACGAGGGGCACGTGAAAGGCCACATCATCCCGTCGCTGGGGCGCGTTCGCCTCGACCGGGTGACCCCCCGGGGGCTCAACCGGCTCTATGCCGACCGGGCCGCGGCGGGCCTCAGCCCCGCGACCATCCGTCGGATCCACGCGACCTTGCACCGAGCGCTGCGCGACGCGGTCCGGTGGGGAGACGCGATCGAGAATCCGGCGGCACGAAGCGACCCACCGCGCACCTCCTCCGGAGACGATCTCGTAACGTGGGCACCCGAGGACGTCGCCGCATTCCTCGACTCGGTCGTCGGAGACGCGCTCGAGCCGCTGTGGGTCGTGCTCGCGATGACCGGCATGCGCCGCGGTGAAGCACTCGGACTCAAATGGCACGACGTCGACCTCGACCGCGCGGTCGCGTCCATCCGCCAGACGGTCGTCGAGATCGGAGGCCGCATCGAGACGTCGACGCCCAAGACCGCGCGCGGGCGCCGCGTCGTCGCCCTCGATTCATTCACCGTGGATGCCTTGGCGCGCCTGCGACACCCAAGCGTCACGAATGAAGACGCGTGGGTGTTTGCCGGGCCCGACGGAGATGTGCCGCGGCCGAGCATCGTGTCGCGCAGGTTCCAGGCCATCGTCCGGCGCGCCGGACTTCCCCGAATACGGCTACATGATCTTCGACACACCCACGCGACGCTGGCGCTGCGAGCGGGAGTTCACCCCAAGATCGTCTCGGAGCGCCTCGGCCACGCCACGGTTGCGTTCACGCTCGACGTCTACAGCCACGCGGTCCCGCACATGCAGGCCGAGGCGGCCGCCCAGGTGGCGGCCCTCGTAATGCCAACGTCTGCCGACGGACGCCGCCGTACTCGTCGCGACTCAGCCGGCGCCGGATAAACCGCGTCGTACATCGTGAGGTTGTCGACGAACCCGAGGGTCGCGTCGACAAGAACACGGCTGCTCACCACGACCGGGGCCGAGGGCGAGGAGGTCGGCGAGGTGCCGGCGCGTGAATCTTCCGTCGGTGACAAATTGTTTCCTCAGGGCGTTCGCGATCTCGAGCAAGCAGAGGTCGGGAATCCACAGTCCCGATCGCAACGACCGATGCGGGACGACGCCCGCCGCCGGCTCGACGTCGTTCATCAACTCCTCTTATTTTCCGCGGCGCGCCGCTTCTTGTGGGCTACGACGTTGGCGAACAGGCGCGCCGAGCTCCCCGCCGACTCGACCTCGCCCAAGGACATGTCGGCCAGGTCGGCGGCGAGCCGGGCGTCGACCGCGACCCCCTTCTCGGCCGCCCACGCGGCCGCGGCCTGGCTGTGGCGGCGGGAACGGAACTCGGTGCGCTGCAGGTAGTAGTGGCTGATCATGTGGAACACCTCGCCCGAGCCGTGGCCGAACAGCACCGCGACCGGCGCCTGGCCGTATTTGTCTTCGAGCTCGCGTGATGTGAGCAGCACCTCGACCGGCGCGCCGTCGTGGATCCGGATCGGATAGCTCGACGCCTCGAGCCACCACTGCGGGTCGTCGCTCTCGCCCATCACGCCGGTGAGGAACGGGTTGTCGTGGGCGCGCACCTCGATGCGCACGACGTCGTCGGCGGTGGCGCGCCCGTTGTAGGTGATCGTGCGCGGGAACGCGGGCTCGATCACGTGCTTCAGCGCCCAGTCGGTGGTGAACAAGCTCCCGCCGGCGGCGACGAAATCCCGGATGCGGGCGATGTCGTCGGGCGACGATACATTCCCGGGACAGTTGACTACCAGCAGCTGGTCCGGGTTCAACCGGACGTCCCTGAGCTGCGGCATCACGATCGGAGTGTGCGGCATCTCGAGCGCCTCGAGCACGAGCTCGACGTGGTCGTAGGTACCCCGCACCACGACGACATCGCTCGCCTCGACCGCGGCGAGGGCCTCGGCGTCGAGCGGCGCCTCCACCGCCATGCGCTCCTTGGCGATGCGACCGCCCGAGCGGTAGGCCCGCCGCCTCCGTTCCTGTTGATCCATCCCAATCCTCCCTTGTCGTCTCTCTGTATCCCAGGGTTCAGTTTATGCTTTTGGCCTCATATTGTCGATGCTTTTAGCATATATCCATGCTGGCAGCCTGTCAAACCTCTATACTGAGGGCGATATGCGACAGAAATCGGAAGACGAGGTCGTCCAGGAGAGGCTCGGACACGCCATCCGCCGGCTCCGGGAACAGCGAGCCCTCAGCCGGCGGGACCTGGAACGCCGCACCGGGCTTTCGTACCCCTACCTATCGGAAATCGAGGCGGGCAAGAAGAGCCCGTCGTCGAAGACGCTCCGGGTGGTCGCGGACGCATTGGGCCTCGAGGTCCACGAGCTGATGGAGATCGCCTCCCGGGAGGGTGAAACGCGAGGATCGGTCGCGCGCCCGCACTTCCATGAGGCCCCGGAGCCGATCGCCTATTCGATCGCCGAGCCCGAGCCGCTGCGATCCGAGACCGTCGCCGCAACCCCTTCTGCCCCCGTGATGTCGCCCCCGGATCCGCTGGTTCAGCTGATGAGCGCGGCGCGCGACCTCGGCCCCGAGGAGATCGCACTCCTGATCGACCTCGCCAACAGGCTCCGCCGCTAAGGCGGGAGAGGGAGCGTCGCCATCGCTACGTGGTGCTGGAGGAAGCGCGGAACCGCGGGCTATCCGGCCCAAGCAGGGCGCAGGACGTCGGCGCGACCTTGAGCATCTCCCGACGTGACCGACTTCTCCTCGAACGTGCGTTCGGTTGCGGCTTCGCGTGCGATCTACTTGCGCTTCGGGACCGTGAACGTCGCGGTCCCGATCATCGAGTCGTGCGGAGCGTTGGCGCTCGAGAGCAGCGCGGCGGGCGCTGCATAGATGGTGGCGGCATAGCTCGCGTTGGATCCCGGCGCTATCTTCGATCCCGGCTTCGCCTCGATCGCCTCTGCCGGAACCGGGATCGTGATCGTCCCCGCGGCCACGTCGAACGCTGCATTCACCGTCGCCACCAGGTTGCACTCGGCGGGGCCGCCGGTCCCGACGGTGCACGGGCCCTGCCGAATGTAGAACGGCTGCATCCCGGGGTCCCTCGGCGGAGGACACGAGTTCGTGTTCAGCGGATAGCAGATCCCGCGCCCGTAATCCGTGAAGTTGCCACTCATGCCGAACGCCTCGCCGTTGACGGTGAAGTCCCACCCGTAGCGGGCGAACTCGGGAACGCCTCCCGTCGGCGGGAGACCCGCGACCTTGATAACGAAGTTGATCGTCTTGGCGTCCGCCATCGAGATGGTCGCTTCGACGAGGTCCTGACCGACCCCCGCGCCCACCGGACCGACGGCGCCATTGACGTTGCCGCCCCAGTCACCGTCGGGGTCGGTGGCAACGGTGACCGGGCCGCCCTTCTTCTTCTTGGGCTTAGAGGCGACCGCCGGGGCGAGCACAGCGGCAAGCGAAACAGCCACAACGACGGCGGCGACGAGCTTCTTCATGACGGGCCTTTCCGACAGATGTAGATGGGTCACGAGAATGGCTTCTTCCACGTTCTCCGGGCCGTGGAGATTTCCTGCCGCGGCGCCCCACGAGCGGCAAATAGCGGCATCAGCTTGATTCACGCCCGGGCGATCGTGCTACAGAGCGCTCCGGCACCTTGTGTTCTTCAACCCATTCGTCGATCTGCTCCCACCAGGAGTAGAGCCACTCGATGACGTCCTCTTCGCTGCGCGGCACTTCGTCCGCCGGAATTCGCCAGTAGCGGGCGTCGATCGAGTGGCTTATCGGGATCCTCCTCCATACCTCCTTCAAGGTCCCGAGCTCCTCCAAGACCGAGTGGGCAACGAAGACGACGTCGGCCTCCGGTGCGCGCGTGATAGCCGCAAGCGGACCGCGATGGCGCGGCGGAAGGACGTGCAGCATCGACTGCGCACGGTCGGCATGGCGGTCGAATCCCTTCGCCCGCAGGTACTCGATCGCACGAAGACGCAGCCGCTGCGTGAAGTCGCGACCCTCGGGGAACAGAACGAACGCGTCCTGGTCGCCGAGGTTCGCGGCAAGGTCACCGATGGCTGCGACGTAGTGGTCACTTTTGCCTTTGTCGTGGCTGATGAAGCGGTTCGGAAGACGGTTGAACATCGTGTCGAACAGCGGGTCCCACTGGAGTTTGGCGAGCATGACGATCCGCGGTCGTCGGTTGAACGCGATCATCATCGTTCCGATCAACATCAAGGAGTTCCCGGGTCCTGCATGGCGCGAGAAAACAAGGACGGGGCCCGGCCGCGGCGCCTGACGCCGCTCGATGTGGATGCGCAAACCGAACAGGCGCCCCACCGCGCGATACATCAGCATCAAGTAGACGGTCATCAGGCGGTAGTGCACGTCTTGTGCCCGGGCGGTCTCGACACGAACTCCAAACCCGAACCGCACCCAGAGGACAAAGAGCGCGACCAGCCCGGCGGCCTCCATGAAGACGAAGATCGTGCCGAACAAGACCATGCGAACGGCTCGCCAGTTGCCGGGCACGAATAGGTCTACGACCGCCGCCGCGACAACGACGACCGGGGAGATCATCACGAGGGCAACGCAGATCAGCAAGACCAAGGGCGCGACCACGAGCCGGCGCACCCACCGCGGTGGTACTCGATCCAGCTACCCCACCTCCCGCCGGGAATTTTACGCGTCGGAACGCGACCGAACTAGTGCCACGGCGTTATCTGGATTAAGTAGCAACCCCAAAGTACCGAAGACTAACGAGACGTGCCGACTCGCCAGGGAGTCGAATTGACCCACACCGAAGAACGTGACCACGCTCAGATCGAGGCAATCCGCCGAACGCTTCGCGCCGTTCGTGAGCACTTGGGGTTGGACGTGGCGTTCGTCTCGCAGTTCGTCGACGACCGGCGTGTGTTCCTGCACGTAGACACCGGAGCCCACGGCGCTCGCCTCGAGGTGGGTACGAGCGGGCCGCTGGAGGGAAGCTACTGCCACTACGTCACCACCGGCAAGCTCCCACAATTTCTGCCGGACCCGAAGCAGCATCCGGTCTCTGCGGCTCTTCCAGTGACGGCCGAATTGCCGGTCGGCACACACCTCAGCGTTCCGATTCGGTTCTCCGACGGCCGCATCTACGGAACGTTCTGTTGCTTTGCACACGACGTTCGCCTCGAGATCGAACCCGCGGATCTGCGCGCGGTTGAAATGGTTGCCGCGTTGGTCGCCGACTATCTCGAAGACTTAGAGCGGAGGAAGGCGGACAAGAGGCGGCGGCGGGATGCCATCGAGGGCACCATTCACGACCCGCACGGCCTGACGATCGTTTTCCAACCGCTCGTCGACATCGTCTCGAATCAGATCGTTGCGGTCGAAGCCCTCTCCCGGTTCGCGAACGGCACAGGCCCCGAGCGGCTGTTCGCGGATGCGTTCGACGTCGGCTTAGGCGTTCCGCTCGAGCTGAAGTCGGTCGCCGCGGCACTGCGGGAGTTCGACCAGATCCCGCCCGACATTCGCCTGAACGTGAACGTGTCTCCGGACACGCTCATCAGCGGTCCGTTCGCCGACATGCTCACCGTGGTTCCGGCCGACCGTTTGGTGGTCGAGGTCACCGAGCATGCGGCGATTCGCGACCAGCCGGCGGTAAAGGCGGCGCGCGAGCGCTTGTCGGCACTCGGAATACGGATCTCGATCGACGATGTAGGAGCAGGTTTCTCCGGCTTGAGCCGGATCTTGGACACCGGCGCCGACGAGCTCAAGATGGATCGTGCGATCGTCCACAACGTCGACGTCGATCCCGTGAAGCAGGCGATGATCGATGCGTTCGTCGGTTTCTGCGAGCGCACCGGCTTTGGCCTGGTGGCGGAGGGCATCGAGACGGCGGACGAGCTCGCGACGCTCCGTTCTTTGGGGGTGGCTCTGGGCCAAGGCTACGAGATCGCCAGGCCCGGGCCGCTCGACGTGCTGTTCGCCCCCGCAGGCGACAGCTAAGCAGTCACGCTGCGGACTCAGCAGAACGCGTAATGTGCCGATTGGGCAGGAGAATGCCCCCAACGCCTCGAATTCACCTGGACGCCTACATCCAGGAGGATTTTCCTTGAATACGCTCATCTTTGTAGACGCGCCCGCCAGAGGGACGCGCCGCCTCGGGGTGACGATGCTGGTCGCCCTCGCCTTCTTCGCCGGATCGCTCGTCGCCGCGGCGCCACCAGCCAACGCGATCGTCGGCGGGACCAAGACGGACGCGACCAACTACCCGTTCATGGCGGCCATGAACGAGAGCGGTGACCAGATCTGCGGGGGGAGTCTTATCGCGCCGCAGTGGGTGCTAAGCGCAGCGCACTGCGTCGGCTCGACGAGCGACCCCTCGATCTATTCCTTTACCTTCGGCAAGTCGCACCTCAGCGATCGCGGCGGCGAAACGATCGCGGCGTCGAAGGTGATCGTTCACCCGCTCTACGGCTCGACGGGCGTGCACGACGTCGCGCTGTTCAAGCTCACTCGCTCTTCGAGCTACCAACCACTCAGGGTCGCCCACCCGAGCACCGACCGCCACCTGTGGGAGCCCCGCGATATGGCACGTGTCATCGGCTACGGCGCACAGGCGTTTCCCGGCTTCCTCGCCGACGACCAGCTCCGCGAGGTCGACGTTCCGGTCGTCTCGGACGCCGAGTGCCGGACGTTCAACCCGTTCGTCGACGCTGAGACCGAGGTCTGCGCCGGTGAAAGGCACGGCACCAAAGACGCCTGTCAGGGAGATTCCGGCGGCCCGTTGTTCGTGCGCGACCAGGCCGGAGCCCCGGTGCAGATGGGGGTCGTGTCGTGGGGTTGGGGGTGCGGATATCCGACCCAGTACGGCGTTTACTCACGAGTCGGCGACACGAAGCTGTACGACTGGATTCAGCAGAACATCGGCCCGAGCGATCCGGTGGAGCCGCAGAAGCCGGCGTTCAACACCGTGACGGTTCAGCCGCGCGGCCACATCAAGACTCAGAACGTTATCTCGATCACGCGTACGGAGTTTCAGCGTACGTGCAGCACCAGCCTGGCCACGCAGGGGCTCGACGCTTACGTGTGGGAAGTGCCTTCGAACCTAGTCGTCCCGGGGGCAGTCGCACAGGTAGGGGGCTACTCACCCATCGGGTGGCCCGTCTACTGGGATCTCGATTTGCGGTTCTACAGCCGCCAAAACGGCGTCTGCACCGTCGTAGGGGACTCGCTCACCGACACGAGGAACGAGCGGGCACCCGTTCCCGCCGGCACTCGTTTCGTGCTGGCGACTGCATGGCAGGGCGTCGACATTCCGGTGGACCTCACGGTTGACGTCCCGGTCGCCGACGAGAGCCCCAAGGAGGTAGCGACGTCGCTCCAACTCTCCGCCGAGAACCCGTCGCAAGCGCGGTTCCGCCAGGTCGTGCAGCTCAACGCTCGCCTGACGGACGCCTCCGGCAACGCGGTAGAGGGTCAAGCCATCCGGTTCGCCTTGGTGGACTCCGGCGGTTCCGTCGTCCAGATCGCCGCGGGAAGTCCGACCGACTCGGGCGGGGTCAGCGTCGCAGAGTTCGCAATCGGCGTACCGGCCGGGGACTACACCGTACGTGCATCGTTCGCCGGTATCCGCGACAAGTACCTGGAGTCGGAGGCAAAGGGAGCACTCACTGTTACGACGGCCGACTCGGCGCTTGCGGTCGAATCGGCCGGAAGAGGTGAGCACAAGAAGGTCACAGCAACGCTCACCGATGCGGCGGACGGCAGGCCGCTCGGAGCACGAACGGTCGACGTGTTCGCCAACTGTGAGTTGATCGGCAGCGGCAAGACGGGCGAAGACGGCACCTACACGCTCGACGTCCCGCCGCGCTACCGAGCCGCAGTCGCGCAGTTCTCTGCTCGCTTCTTGGGCGACGTGGGGTCCGAGCGGTACTACTCGGGCTCGTCGGCGGGCCCCGCCTGCTGAAAACCGCGCGAGGTCATTAAAGGGGCCGCTCCTTCGGGAGCGCCCCTTTACGCAACGCATTCTGCGCCCAGATGCGGCAGTGACGAATACGCTTTTTGCGAGTCCCCGAATGCGGGGGAATTGCCACGCCCTCTCCCAGAGCATGGCCTTTGGTGGACAAATGCACCACGCTAGAAGCTCGTGCACACCGATTAGCGCAGTGCTCAATCCATCGCCGGCTCCGACGACCTCCTGGCGTGTCGGCGGCCGCCGGTTCGGATGTAGAAAAGCGCGGTAGCGGTCATGAATGCGATCGTTGCGACTATCACCTGCACCCATGAGAAATCGCCGGCGGTCCTCCCTTCGATCAGCGCGACGAACACCGCCGCCGGTACCAGGATGACGGCGACGTCGGCGATCGCATCAAGCGGAAGCTCTCGGTGCTTCGCTCGGCCCAATGCGCCAAAGAGTTCGTCTTCGGCTTCGTAAGCGTTCCAGCCATAGCCGCTTAAGGCATCCTGGATCGCCTGCCGGCCACTTCTCAGCGATGGCCGGTCGAAGTACGACGCTCCGGGCAGCAGCAAATCTCTCTTTAGCTTGAACGACGAACGTAGCCCGATGTAGACAAACGGACCGAGATAGAACAGCAGGAGTATCAGCACCAGGAGAATTATCGGGAACGGCAGAGGATCGAGCAGGCTCGGAAACGAGACCTCCACTACGAGGCTGGTGATAAGCGGCCATACCGTTGCTGCCGCGATACGCACGCGGTAGAAGGACGAGAACGATCGTGCGAGAGTGTCGAGCGAGACGCGCGTCTTCGCGAGCCACTCCGCATACTCTTGCTGCTCCGGGCTCAGAACGGCCTCTAAGCGACGATACGCGGAGTTGACGTCGCTCACCTTCCTCTTGATGTGTGACTCGACCAGCCATCGCGCGATGGTGCCCGATGCCAACCAGCCCGGCTTGGCGACGAGATTTGCCTCCGGAGAAGAACGATGCTCCTCCCACCAGCGCTTCGTAACAAGAAACGGGAGCCGAGACGCCTCGTTGACGGCGCGCACGTAGGTGAGGACCAACTTCCGATGCATCTGCTGCAACTCATCTAGAGGAGGCAGGACGCGAGCGCTCAGGAGCTCGACGTCATCGTCGCCCAACGGCGCGGGTTCGGCTCCGGCGTCGGGAGAGGACCCCGACAGTTGATCCTCTGTTCTCATGCAGTTCCTTCGACATGCTGCGCATGGAGAGGCAGCGTCGTGATCATCATCGCGCTCACAACGTAAGTAGGAAAGGCCGCCGGGGTGCAACGCTCAGTCGCATCCTCTGCTCGAGCGGGTGACGAAGGCCCCCCTCTCGGGGATGGAAAAGCGGAACAAAGCAGGCCAAGATGTTCTCGCGTGGCAGCACCGCCCGAGCGAGGGCATGACTGTCGTGAGCAAGCGCGGAGGGGGACCATGAGACGGACCACCGACGCGTTGCCGCGCGTGACGTTGCCGAACCTCCGCTGAACCTTCCGGATGCGGATCGACGAAGTCCGAAACGAGGACGCCGCTCGCACCATCTGCACCTGCGGGACGTGAGGTCCGGGTCGAAGAGTCCCATTCCGCCGACAATGAGGTCCGGCAAATCCGTCGCTCGGCGTTGCACCCGCACGGGCGAATGCTCACACTGTGGTTGTCAAACGTAAATCAGGGGGGAACGATGGGACGTGAGGATTCTCCACTCGAATCTGCTGCGATAGGGACCGCCCGCAACGACCTCATCGCAGCCTGCGACAAGGTCCTGCGCGCAAGCGCTCCTCCGCCGGTCGATGCCGGCGTCCCCATCGCCCTCTCGTTCTCCGGCGGCGGATTTCGCGCCACGCTCGCCGCCCTTGGGGTGTTGAGGTTCGTGGCAGACGCGGGGCTCCTCGAGCGCGTTCGCTACGTGTCCTCCGTCTCCGGAGGATCACTGGCCAACGGCCTGTTTGCGCATCACTACGAGACGCTTCAAAAGGCCGCGTTTGCATCTGAGCCGGTCGACGAAGTCATCATCTCACCATTCGTGCGGCAGATCTCGACAAAGTCCTTGAGCCGTTCACTCCTGCGCAACGTGTGGCGAACGATCGGGCCGAAGACGCGCACACAACTCCTCGCAGACACTTTCGACGACTGGTTCTTCGACGGCCGAAGACTCGAGGATCTATCCCCGCAATGCCGGTTCATCATCAACGCGGCGAGCGTCACAACGGGCGTCCGCTTCGCCTTCGAACGAGAAATAGTCGGTGACTGGGTGATGGGACGAGCTCCCACCAACGGGACGGGCATCCGTTTGGCGACCGCGGCCGCGGCTTCGGCCGCGGTTCCGGGCGCGTTCGCGCCGCTCAAGATCGAAGGGGTCGAGTTCCCCTGCGCCGACGACCGCACGCAGTTTCTCTTGGACGGCGGCGCCTACGACAACTCGGGGATAGAAGCGCTCGACAACGTGACCGACGCGCTGATCGTCAACCTGAACGCCGGGGGATTGTTCCGCACCGGAGGCTACGGGGGGGTACCGCTCATCCGGGATCTGCAACGAGCCAACTCGCTCCTCTACCGGCAGTCGACCGCCTTGCGCTTTCGCGACACCGTCGCCCGCTTTCAAAGCTGGGAGCGGGCGCGCGCAGAGAACCGCGAGCCGCCCCCCGAGGGGCGCCGGGGGGTCCTCTTCGGTCTCGCTTCAACGGTCGATGCCCCGGAAGAATGGACGGAGGGGCGAGAAGAGAACAGGAACGCGGTTGCGGAACTGGCGAACTACAAGACTTCGTTCGACGAATTTCCGACGTCGATCTGCGAGAAGCTGATCTACCGAGGCTGGTGGCTGGCCGGCGCGACTTTGAGCGCCTACCACCGCGACCAGCTGCCGGCGGAGTTGCCGACGTGGAGGGCGCTCCGATGACGTGGCCTCCGCCGCGGGTGGCCGAACCCGAGGTGGACCACCGGCCGTGGGACCCGCGGCATCCGCGCGCAAGACATCTGGTTAAGGAACACGATCGACTGGTCTACGTAGTCGTCGACGAAATCGTCGACGGATGGGTCGGCCTCTCGGTTTCGCCATGGCCTCATGCGGACGATGAGGGCCGTCTTCGCTTCTGTGATCCGGATGGGGCGGTCGATGTTGGTACGAGCGTGCAAGCACTCCAGGTCTTCTTGAAGCCGGAAGATCCCGAAAGCATCGAGCCCCGAGTCGGGCATACCTATGCGGCACGCGCGAAGGAACGCGCCGCGGCGGCGCTCCTCGATGACCTGCGACGGCGCGCCGGACACGGCGAGGCCCGTCTCGCGCACCTCGATGAGTTCATAGTCGACCCCGTCGACCTCACGGAGCACGGCCGTCGGCTGGCGAAGCTGGCGTGTTACGGAGCGATGCTGTCGGCAGTGCCGTCGAAGACGGCTCAAAAATGGAAGATGGACGAGGAAATAGAGCCGTGACGCACGAAGTCGAGTCGCTCCCGGCCCCCATTCCGAGCGAACGGTTCAGGGACGGCGATTTCGTCGCCGCGTGCAAGGCGGCGCCCGGAAGCCTTATCTACTTTCTCCTCAACGTGGGCGACGGCGATACGCAGTTGCTCCTGCTGCCGGCCGACCCCATGGATCCGAACGACACGCGGCGGGGGGTCGTGGTCGATGTCGGAACCAAGGACAAGCTTCCGGCGCTCGTCGAGACGCTGGCGGCGGCCGGTTTGTTTCGCGAACGCCCCCACGGTCACGAGTTTCCTATCGTCGTGGGAAGTCATCCGCACGACGACCATATCGGCGGGATGGCACAGTTCCTCTCCCGGTTTGCCGACCACATCGCGGAATATTGGGATGCCGGCTACTACCACCCCACGCCGGCTTATCTCGAGACCATGGTTCGTCTCGAGCGACTGCAGGAAAAAGTGCTGGTGACCCAACCGACGAGCGGAATGATCCGCTACCTGGGCACCATCAAGATCACCGCGCTCGGCCCGGGAGTGGGCTTGCGAACGCGCTTCGACACGTTGGGCGTCAACATCAACGACGCATCCATCACGCTCAAGGTCGAGTTCCCCGCGTCCCGGATCGTGCAAAAGGGCAACAACCGCGCCTACCGGCGCCCGCGCGCGCCGTGGTCTCTGCTCCTCGGCGGCGATGCACAGACGACTTCGTGGGCGCAGGCCGTCCTCGATTTTCCGCAGCTGCTGGTCCAGGGGGAGTTGCGCACTTTGCTGCGTGATCCGATGGGGGCGGATCCACTTCGAGCTCAGATCTTCAAGATCCCACACCACGCCTCGAAACACGGAGTCAACGTCGAGTTGGTCGAACGAATCAAGCCGACCCTGTGCCTGATCTCGTCCGTCGGCGGAGGCGGGCGCTACAACTTCCCTCATCACCTTGCGGTCGAGGCGGTCCGAGAGGGGTTGGAACCCACGACCTCCGGCCAGCCTCGCAGCCCGGACCACGAGCTCACGGTGCTCTACACGAGTGACCGCCGCGGCGTGCGCCGCAAGACCCCTCTCGGCTCGATCGCGATCATCATCCCGCCGTCGCGCGGATCGAAGCTCGGCATCTGGCGCTTCTGCGACGCCCCCGAAGACGACATCGATCTTTCGGGCGCCCTCGAGCTCGTTTAGCGACGACGGGGACGCTTCGTCCCCAAGACGCACGGTCAATCGGGCGGCAGCCGGCTAAACCTGGTCTTCGATGGCCGAGTCGTGCCAGACTCCCAAGGTCGGGAGTCAGCATGAGAACGCGGGCCGATGCAGGGGAGGGAATGTGAGCCAACGTCAAGGTATGGCGCGTGCGCGGGCGCTCGGGGCGATCTTGTTCGTGCTCCTGCTGGGTGCCTGCGGAGGAGGAAGCGAACGTCATGCCTTAGGAGAGTCGGCGGTGGTCGGCTACAACGAGCGGACCGAGAGCGGTGCCCGCGGCGTCAGCACCTCGGTCGAGATCACCGTTCTCGACGTCAGAACCGGGAGCCACGACGACCTCACCGAAGCCGGCTTCGAAGTCGACCCGGAGGATCGAAACACGACCCCCTACTACGTCGATGCGCGCTACGAGAACACAGGCGACGAGCCCGTCACGCGCAACCTCGACGTGAGCCTCGAAGACTCCGACGGGAACCTGATCGGGACGACGCTCGTCTTCGACTACGGAGACCAAGGCTTCCCTCCATGCGAACGCGTCACCGAGGGCGACTTCGCGCCGGGAGACAGCTACGAGAGCTGCACGCTCTTCTTAGTACCCGAAGGCGTCGAGGTGGCCAGCGTCACCTTCTTGAGCGACAAGGGTGCAGACGCGGAGCCGGAGTTCGTTTACTGGGAGGTGGAGTAGGAGACGCGCCGTTTCCCGGTCGTCTTCATCGTCGTCATCGCGGCCGTCGCCGCGGCGGGCATCTACCTCGTCCGCCTGTCCTTCCAGCAAAGGAGTGAGGCCGCAGACTTCGCCGCGCGCGCGGTGAAAGTCCGGGCCAACGTCGTGTTTGCGACCGAATACGAGGTCGCGCGCAGGAGCCCGGACTACACCAAGGCACAGGTGTCGTTCTCCACACCGGGTGGGGACATCGCCCCGGTTTTCGCCGAGATCATCGACTGCCCCGAGTCGCGCCTCGAACCCGATGCGGAGTCCGTCGACGTCTTGTACGACCCGGCAAGGGAGACGGACGTCCGGATGCCCGAATGCCTCGACAAGTCCTACAAGCTGTCGCTGTTCGCGGGCGCGGGACTTCTCCTTGTGGCGGTCGGACTTTTGGTGGCGATAGCAAAGGGCGGCGGCCGCGCGGCGCGCCGAGGGATAGTTGCTCCCGACGTGTGATATCGACCACATCCCTCGTCCGCTTGTTCCGTCACAGTAACGGGATGCGACATCGTGCCGCTTCCACCTCGTCGGCACGAAGCGCGACGACCCTCGGAGCCTTTCTCCTCGAGCGCTGGCTCCGGCCGTCGCTCCCCCGGTGCGTCCCAGCACCAGGGTCAGCTACGAGGGCTACGTCCGACTCCACATCGTCCCGTTGCTCGGCGCGTTCCCCTCGATCGGCTCCGCCGGCACGATCTCAACCGTCTCTACGCGGAGCGCGCGGCGGCCGGACTGAGTCCGACCACCATCCGCCGCATCCACGCGACACTGCACCGGGCGCTGCGCAACGCGGTGCGCTGGGGGGAGACGGCGGAGAACCCAGCAACCAACAGTGACCCGCCCCGCCGAGGATCGGTGCTGGATCTGGCGGTAGCGGCGCCCGAGGACGTGGCTGCTTTCCTTCGCGCCGTAGAGGGAGACGAGCTGGAGGCGTTGTGGGTCGTCCTCGTGATGACGGCATGCGGCGCGGCGCTCCGTCTGAAGGGGAGCCGCGGTGATCGGATCAGAGAGCAGCGGCATCTGTTGCAGCGCTCGCTCGGTACTCGCGCATCGGATACACAACCTCCGACGCGACGATCAGTGAGGTGTCGCACCCGATTTCTAGCATCTAGACATCATGCCGAACGAGGTCAGGATCCTGTCCGGCGACGAGGTACTCACTCAGATCGGACTGAAACGACGGATTCCCCGAAAGGGCTTCAGATGCAAGCCGCGAGCTCAGGAGTCGGCGCTTTCCTTACTGCTTGGTCGATGGGACGTTGACTGGGCCGTCCGGACCGCTTTTGGGCGAGACGCCGCCGGCGAGGACATGGTCCGCCACACCACGGCCACAAGAATCGCCGAAGCCGGCTTCCGCGTGATCCTGGATAAGGATCCCTATCCAGCTCATGTTTCTGTTGAGTTTGATGGACAATGGACGGATGAAGTCTGTGAGCGCTTCCACCGGTGCTTCGAAACGGCGAAAGAAGGGGGGCGCGGTGGCTGACCGAATCGAATTCGGAAAAGGCGACCTTCCATGGCAGCCCCGCGGAGCAGAAGAACCAGTCGTGCTTCATCACTACGACATGCCTCTGGCCGGGTTGGTCGTGCAACACGGAACGTCGTTCTTCTTCTGGTGCATCAAGGGAGAGGTGACTCAGGCAACTCTCTGGGGATACACGCCTGTCTCGGATCAGGAACGGCATGAGTTCGAAGCCGAGCCACGAGACCAGATCCTCCGTCGTCTCTTCTCCACTACCAGGCCCGTCACCGTTGGCTTCGGCGTGGAAGGCCGAGGCATCCAGAAGTGGACCGACATAGAGTCTGGCAGCTCGGATGAGATCGAATCGCGCGCCGCCGAGCTTCTCGACCTGGCCGCGAGCGAACTAAGACTATTGGATTCAGTCTAGAAACGCCCCACCGCCGATCTCGGATTTACGATCCGATTGCAGCAGGATATGCAGCGCGTCTTCGGCTCGCGCAGGAAGCTCCGCACTTCTTGGATGACCGCAGGATCGCGGGTCGGCTTAACGTGCCCCAGTCCGTGCGTCGTGTGCAGGCGCGCTCCCGGCCACGCCACGGCCAGTCGCTTCGCGTCGGCGTAATCGACCTGCGGGTCGTCGGTGTCGTGGACTAACAGGGCGGGCACGGTGAAGCCGCGCGCCATCTCATCAATGTGCCACTGCTCAAAGAGCGAACGTCCGTAGCGGCGGATGATCGTGTCCCGCAATCCGGCCATGGCCTTCTCGGGCACCCCGAACATTCCCTGGAATTTCTCCATCGCATGCTCGATGCGGATCGATGCCGCGATCAGTGCGACCCGGTCGACCTCGAGACCGTGGCCGAGGGCGTAGGCCGTCACCATCCCACCCACCGAGTGGGCGACGACCGCGTGCACTCCGCCGAGCTCGTCGGCAACCCCGCGCACGACCGCCGCTCCGATCAGTCCGTCGGCCTGACGTCCCGGGCTATCCCCATGAGCGGGCATGTCGATCCCTACGACGCGGTAGCCATCGTCGAGTAGCGGAGCGATGAAGGCGCCCATGCTCGCGGCACGCTCGCCCCATCCGTGCACAAGAAGCACGAGGGGGCCCTCTCCCGCGGTGAATCCACGGACCTCTCTACCCGCTACCGAGAACCTCACCGGGCGCGTCGGTTTCAGCCACTCACGCTGCTTCGCCGCGGCCCGCTCGGACAACGGGACCTCCCACGGCGTGAACCACAGCCGGGCGGTCAGCAACCCTCCCAAGAACCGCGACGCGCTGCCGACGAGCCGAACCCCGATCCAGGTCACCTTCAACGAGCGGACCCCGGTCACCGGTCGTCTCTCGGATCCCACGCCCGCAGGTCGGGGTCGAGGTCGGCCATCACGTCGAGGCCGGACAGATCGAGGGTCAGGGCGGCCCACCAACTGCTGCAGCGCATCTCCACCACCTCCACGCGGGTAGGTTTCGAACTGCAACTGAGCGTGCCACAGAAGGTTGCGAATTGCAACTCACCCAGTATATCCTCAAGGCATGACCCCTAAAGGCTTCTCTGAGATGGAGTGCTCGGTTGCCCGGACACTCGACGCCATCGGCGACCGCTGGTCGCTGCTGATCCTGCGGGACGCCTTCTACGGCGTCCGGCGCTTCGACGATTTCGCCAGGGATCTCGGGGTGGCTCGCAACATCCTGGCCGACCGACTCGGCAAGCTGCTCTCCAAGGGCATCCTCGAGAAGCGCCAATACGAAGAGCGCCCTCCCCGCTTCGAGTACCACCTGACCGCGCGTGGTAAGGACCTCATCGGCGTCGTTATGGCAATGATGCGCTGGGGCGATCGGTGGACATCACCTGAAGATCCACCGGTGAAGATCACCCATACCCCGTGCGGTCACGTCACGACGCCGGTAGTCGCGTGCTCGGAGTGCGGCGAAGAGTTGCGCCTTCGGGACCTGTTGGCCGACCCGTTGCCGATTCAGGGGGTCGATCCGGCTCGGGTCCTGGGCGCAGCGGTCGGCAACTAGTCCCGTACGTGGTCCACGTTGCCTCCCCAATCGCGTTCGGCGTCCGCGGCCACCGTCACCGCACCTGCCTTCTTCTTTTCTTGGGCTTCGCGGACGCGCCCGAAAGGACGAGAGGGGCAAGAGAAAGAACAACAACAAGGGCGATGGCGAGCTTCTTCATGCGACCCGTTCGCAAGAAACTGGAGGTGGCGGATCGGCGTTTGAGATACTCGCCGCGTCGCGATGGCTCCCTGCGGGTTCGCGACGGCGATCTGCCGAGAGTGTGATACCGGTCACAGCAATCGGCCACATCGCCGGCGAGGGTAGATGTCATGACTTCGTCGCTTCCCCGCTACGTGTTCGATCGCTGGATTACCAAAGGCGGTCCCGAACGTCTCGCGCTCCTCGGCCCTACGTGGGAGTTGCTGCACGACTCCGCCGATCCCCCCACCGATTCCGACGAGTGCCTCGGTCCCCTGCATTCCCTGCTCCGGATCACGGAGGCGGGCGAGCTTCGACTCGACGACAACCTCCACGTCGACGACGACTGCGCATCCAAGCTCAACCATGACCTCGGTTTCTCGCCTCCGGCGTACTCCGGGTGCGACCGGGCATGGCTCGAGATCGACGCCCTTCACCTGCTGGCGCGCCACCTGCGCGCGACCGTCCCGGGCGACAGGAGGGAGGAGATCACCCGGCTCGGGCGGATCCTTGCGACGGACTCGCTGCTCCTATGGGAGGCGGCCACCGCGGCGATGGGCCTTCACCGGCCCGGCGGCCTCGGCGGAGTCGTGTGGGAATTGATGCTGGCATGGCTCGTGCGCGACGACGTGGGGCCGGAGGCGCCGGTTGGCGCTCTGGAGGAAGCAGCCGAACACTGCGGCGGGACCGGCGAAGCCGAGGCGGCGGTGACCGAAGCCGGGATCCTCTGCCTCTACAGCGCGTGCCGCGCGTGTCGCGTGTTCACCCCGCGCGACGTCGGCGACGGAGGCCGGCCGCGGCTCCGCGGCCCCGGCCGGCGATTTGCGATCGATGCGCTGCGCGCCGCCGCGTGCGACAACAAGAGACTCCCGAGCCACATCTAGCACGCCCTGGGACGTCTCGGTGAGCTCGCGCGGACGAGACCACCTCACCCTCGAGACGTTTCTCGTCGAGCGCTGGCTTCCTGCGATCGCGGACACGGTGCGCCCGAGCACGCGCGTGAGCTACGAGGGCCACGTCAAGCTCCACATCGTCCCGTCGTTGGGGCGCGTCCGTCTCGACCGGCTCCGCCCGCACGACCTCAATCGCCTGTACGCAGAGCGGGCCGCCGCCGGACTGAGCCCGGCCACCATCCGCCGCATCCACGCCACGCTCCACCGCGCGCTGCGCGACGCGGTCCGGTGGGGAGATGCGACCGAGAACGCGGCGACCGGCAGCGATCCCCCGCGGATGGCGCCGGGGGGCGACCTCGCGACGTGGACGCCGGCGGAAGGGGCCGCGTTCTTAGAGGCGGTCGAGAGTGACGAGCTCGAGGCCCTGTGGGTCGTGCTCGTCATGACCGGTATGCGACGCGGCGAAGCGCTCGGGCTCACGTGGCGCGACGTCGAAGCGTCGAACACGTGCATCCGGCACACCGTCGTCGAGGTCGGCGGTCGCATCGAGACGTCGACGCCCAAAACCCGGCGCCCGCGCCGGGTGGTGGCTCTTGACTTCGTCACCGTCGCCGCGCTCGTCCGGCATCACGAGACCCGTGCCACCACCGGCGGCGCGTTCGCCGGTGACGACGGAGAAATCCCGCGACCGAGCGTCGTGACGCGCCGGTTCCAGAGAATCGTCCGGGCGGCCGGGCTTCCTCCCATCCGGCTTCATGATCTCCGGCATACGCATGCGACCCTGGCGCTGCGCGCCGGGATTCACCCCAAGATCGTCTCCGAGCGCCTCGGTCACGCCACCGTCGCAATGACGCTCGACGTCTACAGCCATGCGGTCCCGCACATGCAGACCGAAGCCGCCGCGCAGGTCGCCGCGCTGGTCGTGCCGGAATCTCGCCAACGGCGAAAACCACGATAGAGGGTGAGCTGCATCGGACTTGTGATCCGATGCCTTACGCAACGAAGGCGCAGAACTCACGACTCCGCAGACGGTCAAAGATCGTAATTCCGTCACAGGCTACTGCTACTAATGGGGGCAAGGAAAACCAAAGGAGGATGCGTTGGCGCGAGTGCCCGACATCGAGGTCGCTAGCGAGCCGGATGTCGATCTGGGGGTCGCGTTGTTCCTGATGCTTGCTCAACCTTCCGACTGGGTGCATCGCAGAGTCGAACATGTGAGCTTCGTAGACGCATCCAACCTACACAGGCGCACCAGTCTCGACCTCTCCATCCCAGACAATGACCTGCTGTTCTATGGCCACGTCGGAATCATTCCGCTCGCTCTCTTAACGAAGAGGGTTCTTGTAGAGGTCGACGTCACGGACGAATCTGGCGCTTCCCTTCCAGTATTGACGCGATCTCAGAATGCCTTCGTTGCTTGGTCGCTCCTAGCCGCGGTGGCTTCGTACGACCTAGTGGCGACACTAGGAGAAGACGTTTCGCTCAGCCCCGCCATAATAAACGAGTTACGAGGCTTAGCTCTGGCCAGTGAACGGACAGGCTCTACGCTCCTCGAGTCGATACTTAGTTCGTCGCGCTCCGATGTCCAACGGGAGGTGTTGGGATCCGAAGACAGCCTCTTTGCTGGGATTGCCGGCGAACTGGCCGTGAACTTCCTGCTCCTTACGGAGCTGGAACCGGAGCCTAAGCAGCGGCGCATAGTCAAATTCAGTTATATCCAGCCACTGCAATCTCGACCTGGGCGTTCGTGGGATCGACTTATGGGCAGAATCGGATGGCGCCCGATTCAATTTGATTTTGAAATACCGGCGGTCGGTGAAGCTCGAAGCTATCACTTCGAGTTTGTGCCTCCGGAAGGTCTCGACACATTCGCCGGTGAGGTTCTTGTGACCGATGGCGCCCGTGAAACGATCGATGATGCCCAGATCGTGGGATCGCGTCCACGTGTACATCCCGAATGAGTCTCCGGAAGCTACCGGCATCGTATCCTTGTGGTTAAAGCCGCCGCGGGTGGGGCTATTGCGAGCGCTCCTCATGACATCCCTTGTGATCACAACGGTCCTCTGGCTATTTTTTCTGAAGCTGTTCGAGATCAAGGGAGACGCAGGATCCGCGATCCTGCTTGGGATCCCTGGAGTTGTTGCAACATTCATCGTTCGCCCGGGAGAACACCGGCTGGCATCCGACCTCCTACTCGGCATCAGGGCTCTGGGAGGTGCCGCGGGGTTAAGCGCCTATTTGGCGGCCGTGGCACTGGTCACGGTGTCAGGAACGGCACTAACTGTCTGCTGGTTCATACTTGCTGCTATGGCAACATTGTGCTTCGCTTCACTGGTGGTTAGCTATTGGGGGCTTCCACCCCGGTATCTCGGCGAAGACCCTGAAGAAGGAGCGGAACGTGGCCAGGAAAACTAGCCGTGGACGGAAATCCGCAGCGGGAAAGAGCGCCTACGTGATCCGCTCAGCGGAGGCAAATCGAAGCGGGCGCTATACGAAGGCAGGCACCTATCAGCGCGTGGCTAATGCCGTGCGGAAGCGTCAAACCAAGCGAGCGTAACCAGGGCATCCGCAGCGCGGTCCAAAAGCCCTGCTTGACGCGGTCGAGTTTCAACAAGTGCGACGCGCGGGCCGGACCAAGAGCTCTCCAAAAGCTTTTTGGCCGCTCCCCCGGAGGTCATGTCCGCTCGACGTTTTTCTACGGCAGCATCGGATCTGCAGTCCGATCCGATGCGTGAGCAACCTTGATCAAACGCGTTTCTGTCAGAGCCCGGGGCTAGCATGAAGTCATGCACGACGAGCCTGATTTCATGCCGGCGATTAGATGGGCTTTCCGGCAACTTCACGTCCAGCTGAGGATTCATGCTCACATCGAAATGGTGGAGGAGGGTCTATCCCTTGAGGATGTCTTGAACGCGGGGGCCGAAGCAGATCTCCTAGAGGACTACCCTGAGCGAAATGAAGGTCACACGCTTCTCCTGCTCGGTCATACAGCAGACCAGGTGCCGATCCACATCGTCGTTAACATCGCTGCATTCAACAGCGATCCTCAATACCCGATTCACCTGGTTACGGTCTATGAACCACGCAGTCCAGGCTGGCAAGACGAACGAACCCGGGGCAGAATAGGAGGCATTCATGAGTGACAGCCGCTTCTTACCGAACAACGTAGGCCGATACACCAAGTCCTGCGTTATCTGCGAGGGCGACGTCGTTGAGCAGAGAGTCACGGTGGTCTACCCAGACAGGCAGGGAGGACAGCGGGTTATCCATAACGTCCCCGCAGGCGTCTGCCAGCAATGTGGCGAAAGATACATCTCCGCCGAAGTTGCCTTGGCAATCGAAAGGATCCTTGGGAACCCTCCCCAGAAGGTCGAAGAAATAGGTGCATCAGACTTCGCCACCGCTGTTTAGCCGACGCGCAGAGTCCTGCGGTCCACGTCGGTCAGAAGGAGCCCATATGCTGCTCACACGACAGTCAAGAGCAGCTGCCCTAAGCCGAAGACGACAGACCGGAGTGAGCCAAAGGCCTGGTGAGTCATCGAGATAAGTAGGCATGCCCCACATCGACGTCCCGTCCACCCGCCTTCCAAGCTGGAAGCGGATGCTGAGACCGTCAGATGGATGCTCGAGAATCTGGCGCGCGAAGACCTAGACCGCTTCGTCGAAGAGCTCCGAGAGCAGCACACCGTGCTGGAGAGAAAGCCAGAAGAGTCGGAGCGACTCTTCTGGAGATGGTGGGCGAGCTGGATCATCTCCGTGAGGCTCGACCTGGATTCCAAGTTCACGATGCAGGCAAAGGAGTTCCTGCAGCGGGACGAGGCGGGAGATTTGGATCCGCCAGTCGGAATGGAAGAGATCAGACGACTGATGAGGGCCTAAGGACAAGCCTTGCCGCGCTGGAGATTCCTCAATTTCAGACGGTTAGAGGAATCGATCAACGGACTGGAAGTAGACCTAAGGATCGAAATCCTTGCGTCGGCGATGAAGGTACTCGAGGACCCCAGGAATCCAGACCTGTTCTGGTTCATCAAGCAGACGGGCGACACTCGTGGAAGCCACGTAGCAGAGTTGCGAAGATTGGTTGTCTATCAACCTTTCGAAGAGATTCCTCCCGCCGCGTACCGGATCAAGATCGTCTCCCTCACCAATACTCCTCCTGCCTAGCGCGCTAGCAAGTCATCCCACGCACCATCAGATTCTGGATGCGATACGGACCGCAATTCTCGGTACTCGAAGCAGAGGGCCTCATAAGCACAGGACTCGGAGTCGGCGACTGAAATCGACACACCTGGTCATCAATAGCATGAGGGCATGGCTCAAGATGAGCGTCACGACGTGGCCCACCGAGAGGCACTAAGGGCGATCTCCGATCAACAACTGGCACTATGAACGCCCTCCACGGCCGAGCTGGCACAGTGGCATCGGCGGCCGCCATCGCCACCGGGCTCATCGGGCTCGGAGCCGATGGGGATGGGATCGGAGTGGCTGGGCTTGTCGCCCTCGTCGCCTTCGCCGGCATCCTGGGAATCATCGGCTTCATTCTGTGGCCCCGCAAAGAATGGAGATTCCACTTTGAGGCGAGCAAGCCGTACTGGTACTACATGGACGGACCATCCCCCGTCGAGGTGGGCGCCATGAAACGGGACCTCGCCCTCCATCTCGACGTGTACTTCAAGACGAACGCCGGGAAAATCGACCGGTTCGGCACAATGTTGGCCACCGCAATCGCCCTATTGTTCGTGGAAGTCGGCGCGGTACTCTTGGAGCTCGGGAGGAGATGATCTGCGCGGAAGTCGAACGACCTGATCAGGAACCGCATACGGACCCTCTGCCGGCAAGGCCGATCCGGCCCGATCCGGGGAGTCCAGAGACGCCCGGTGGTTCGATGGAGCCTGCACCCCCAGAGGAACCGACCCGAGCCGAAGCCACCTAGCACGAACCCGCCCGGCACCTCTAGATAGGGTCGTTTCTATCTGAGGAGCGTGCCATCGGATACACCATCCGATGACTGCGGGAACGGCTCTGGGTCGGTTCTCGATTCCGAGATGAAGCCCATCTATTCTTGAAACATGGCCGGCATAAAAGCTTTCCCAGTCCAAGACATTCTGCGCCTCGTGGAGCATCACGGGGGGCTGGAACCGAGGATCTTTGGTTCTCGGGCGCGTGGCGATGCACGCACCGATAGCGATCTCGACTTGCTGATCAAGGCTGGTCCACGGATGTCGCTCTTCGATGTGATCGGCCTGCAACAGGACCTGGAGGAATTGCTCGGCATACACATTGAGGTGGTAACGGAAGGAAGCCTTCATCCACTGCTGCGGGAAGAGATAATCGCCGAAGCGAGGCCCTCGTTGCCGCGTAACGACGACCGAATCTTGTTGTACGACATCAGGCGCGCCGCGGAACGAATCGTGACCTATACCACTGGTGGGCGCGCCGAATTCCTAAACAGCCCGATGATTCAGGATGCAGTTATCCGGAACTTGGAGATTGTCGGCGAGGCGGGCGGAAAAGTGTCGGAGCCGGCTCGGACCGGATGCCGGAGGTGCCGTGGCGGCGCGTGATCGGGCTTCGAAACGTACTCATTCACAGGTACAGAGACGTCGACATCGAAACAGTCTGGCGGGTGGTCGAGGATGAGATCCCGTCACTTCTGAAAGCATTACAACGACATGCCGACGAA
>Ga0247713_1000326_pt1 | contig 31411 bp, 38 predicted proteins | sample 21E_NmetaG_FD_189936 | JGI IMG/M metagenome (GOLD analysis project Ga0247713, IMG submission 189936) | Soil microbial communities from hillslope of Landscape Evolution Observatory, University of Arizona, Oracle, AZ, United States - 2-1-E_N | ecosystem: Engineered > Artificial ecosystem >...
CCGCAAGGACACGATCGGCGTCCGGATCGACCGCAAGCGCCGCCAGCACGCGACCGTCCTGCTGCGGGCCCTGTACGGGTTCACCTTCGACTACAAGACCGGCAAGGTCGAGCTGAAGGACCGCGAGGAGCTGGAGCGCGAGATCACGAACGAGCAGCTCATCGAGGAGTTCGGCGACTCGGAGGCCCTGCGGGAGACCCTGAACAAGGACCCCATCCGCACCCCGGGCGAGGCGTTGATGGACATCTACCGCAAGCTGCGCCCGGGCGAGCCGCCCACGGCCGAGTCGGCCGGTTCGCTGCTGCAGGGGATGTACTTCAACCCCAAGCGCTACGACCTGGCGAAGGTGGGCCGCTACAAGATCAACGCGAAGATGGACACCACCCTGCCCGACGCCGTCACGGTGATCACCCAGCAGGACATCAAGGTGGCCGTCCAGTACCTGGTCGGGCTGCACGAGGGCAACCCCGACTACGACACAGACGACATCGACCACTTCGGGAACCGCCGGGTCCGGTCCGTCGGCGAGCTGATCGCCAACCAGGTCAGGATCGGGCTCGCCCGCATGGAGCGCGTGATCAAGGAGCGGATGTCCACCCAGGACGCCGAGGCGATCACGCCCCAGTCCCTGGTCAACATCCGGCCGCTCACGGCGTCCATCAAGGAGTTCTTCGGGACGTCGCAGCTGTCGCAGTTCATGGACCAGACGAACCCGCTGTCCGGGCTCGAGCACCTGCGGCGCCTGTCCGCGCTCGGACCGGGCGGTCTGTCCCGGGAGCGGGCCGGGTTCGAGGTGCGAGACGTGCACCCCTCCCACTACGGCCGGATGTGTCCCATCAAGACGCCTGAGGGTCCGAACATCGGCCTCATCGGGTACCTGTCGAGCTTCGCCCGGGTGAACCCCTACGGGTTCCTCGAGACCCCCTACCGCAAGGTGGAGAAGGGCCGGGTCACCGAGCAGATCGACTTCCTCACCGCCGACCGGGAGGACCGGTTCATCATCGCCCAGGCCAACGCCGTGCTCGACGAGCGCGGCCGGTTCGAGGGTGACCACGTGCTGTGCCGGTCGAAGGGCGGCGAGATCGTCTTCGTGGAGCCCGAGAAGATCGACTACATGGACGTCTCGCCGAAGCAGATCGTGTCCGTGTCGACCGCGCTCATCCCGTTCCTCGAGCACGACGACGCGAACCGGGCGCTCATGGGCTCGAACATGCAGGGGCAGGCCGTCCCGCTCGTGCGGACCGACGCCCCCCTCATCGGGACCGGCATCGAGACCCGGGCCGCCAAGGACGGCGGGGACGTGGTCGTCTGCGAGAAGGCGGGGACGGTCCTCGAGGTCTCGGCCGACTACATCGTGGTGTCGCACCGCGACGGGTCGGAGCAGACCTACCGGCTGACGAAGTTCGACCGGTCGAACCAGACGACGTGCATCAACCAGCGCCCGATCGTGAACGAGGGTGACCGGGTGTCCGCGGGCCAGGTGATCGCGGACGGTCCGTGCACGGACCGGGGCGAGCTCGCCCTGGGCCGAAACCTCCTCGTCGCCTTCATGGCCTGGGAGGGGCACAACTACGAGGACGCGATCATCCTGTCCGAGCGGCTCGTCCGCGACGACGTGCTCACCTCGATCCACATCGAGGAGCACGACGTGGAAGCCCGGGACACGAAGCTCGGCCCCGAGGAGATCACCCGCGACATCCCCAACGTCAGCGAGGAGCTCCTCAAGGACCTCGACGACCGCGGGATCATCCGCGTGGGAGCCGAGGTCAACCCCGGCGACATCCTGGTCGGGAAGGTCACGCCGAAGGGCGAGTCGGAGCTGACGCCTGAGGAGCGGCTGCTGCGCGCGATCTTCGGTGAGAAGGCCCGGGACGTCCGGGACACCTCGCTGAAGGTGCCGCACGGCGAGTCCGGGACGGTCATCTCCGTCCACGTCTTCACCCGCGACGGCTCAGACGAGCTCCCGCCGGGCGTGAACCAGCTGGTCCGGGTGTACGTGGCCCAGAAGCGCAAGGTGCTCGAGGGTGACAAGCTCGCCGGACGCCACGGCAACAAGGGCGTCATCGCGAAGATCCTGCCGGTCGAGGACATGCCGTTCCTCGAGGACGGCACGCCCGTCGACGTGATCCTGAACCCCCTTGGGGTGCCGTCCCGCATGAACGTGGGCCAGGTCCTCGAGACGCACCTGGGCTGGGTGGCGTCCACGGGCTGGCGTTTCGACTCTCCGCCCGCCTGGATGAAGGAAGCAGGGTGGGGAGCCGAGCACCGCGACGTGACCGGTCCCGTCCGGATCGCCACCCCCGTCTTCGACGGGGCGCGGGAGGACGAGATCAAGGACCTGCTCACGAACGCGAAGGACCCCCGCCGCGGCACCGTGAGCAGCAACGGCCGCAAGCTCGTCGACGAACACGGCCGGGCGGTGCTCTACAACGGACGGACCGGGGAGCGGTTCGACCAGGAGGTCACGGTCGGCTACATCTACATCCTGAAGCTCTTGCACCTGGTGGACGACAAGATCCACTCCCGTTCCACGGGTCCGTACTCGATGATCACTCAGCAGCCGCTGGGCGGGAAGGCCCAGTTCGGCGGGCAGCGGTTCGGGGAGATGGAGGTCTGGGCGCTCGAGGCGTACGGCGCCGCGTTCGCCCTCCAGGAGCTCCTGACCGTCAAGTCCGACGACGTCCTCGGCCGCGTGAAGGTGTACGAGGCGATCGTGAAGGGCGAGAACATCCCGGAGCCCGGCATCCCCGAGTCCTTCAAGGTGCTGATCAAGGAGATGCAGTCGCTCTGCCTCAACGTCGAGGTCCTCTCGGCGGAGGGCAAGCAGATCGAGGTGAAGGAGTCCGACGAGGACTACCGGGTGCAGGAGGAGCTTGGCATCGACCTGTCCCGGCCCGAGCGCGCGAGCGGTGAGGAGCTGTAGAGCAGATGGAAGAGCGGTCTCAGCGCGTCCAGGACGTCAACGAGTTCGACCAGCTTCGGATCGGCATGGCCACCGCGGAGCAGATCCGCATGTGGTCCAACGGCGAGGTCCGCAAGCCCGAGACGATCAACTATCGAACGCTGAAGCCCGAGCGTGACGGGCTGTTCTGCGAGCGCATCTTCGGTCCGACCAAGGACTGGGAGTGCGCCTGCGGGAAGTACAAGCGCGTCCGGTTCAAGGGGATCATCTGCGAGCGGTGCGGGGTCGAGGTCACCCGGGCCCGCGTCCGCCGCGAGCGGATGGGTCACATCGAGCTGGCCGCGCCGGTCGCCCACATCTGGTTCTTCAAGGGCGTCCCATCTCGGCTCGGCTACCTGCTCGACCTGGCTCCCAAGGACCTGGAGAAGATCATCTACTTCGCCTCCAACGTGATCACCCACGTGGAGACCGAGAAGCGCGAGCGCGACCTCCCGAAGCTCGAGAGCCAGCTCGCCCGGATGAAGGAGGACCTGCGCGGCGAGGCCGAGGCGGCCAAGGCCAAGCGCTCCAAGGACCTGGAGAAGGCCCTGAAGGAGCTCGAGGCGGAGGGCGCCAAGTCGACCGCCGTCAAGGCCCGTCAGAAGGAGTACGACATCGCCGTCCGCGAGATCGACCGCCGGGTCGAGAAGCAGACGGAGCTCATGGACCGCGCGTGGGAGGAGTTCACGAAGCTCGAGCCCAAGCGCCTCGTCCCGGAGGACGTGTGGCGGCAGCTGCGCGACTCCTACGGCGAGTACTTCCGGGGCGGCATGGGAGCCGAGGCGATCAAGGACCTGCTGCGCGGTCTGAACCTGGCCGAGGAGATCGAGGCTCTGCGTCTGGTCACGAAGGAGAACAAGGGCCAGAAGCGGATCCGCGCCATCAAGCGGCTGAAGGTCATGGAGCAGCTCCTGCAGTCGGGCAACACGCCCATGGCGATGATCCTCGACGTGAACCCGGTCATTCCGCCCGACCTGCGCCCGATGGTGCAGCTCGACGGGGGCCGGTTCGCCACCTCCGACCTCAACGACCTCTACCGCCGGGTGATCAACCGCAACAACCGGCTGAAGAGGCTGCTCGACCTCGGCGCCCCGGAGATCATCGTCAACAACGAGAAGCGGATGCTGCAGGAGGCCGTCGACGCCCTGTTCGACAACGGGCGCCGCGGCCGCCCCGTCACCGGTCCCGGCAACCGGCCGCTGAAGTCTCTCTCGGACATGCTGAAGGGCAAGCAGGGGCGGTTCCGCCAGAACCTGCTCGGGAAGCGTGTCGACTACTCGGGCCGTTCCGTGATCGTCGTCGGCCCCGACCTGAAGCTCCACCAGTGCGGGCTGCCGAAGATCATGGCGCTCGAGCTGTTCAAGCCGTTCGTGATGAAGAAGCTGGTCGATGCCGGCCTGGCCACGAACATCAAGTCGGCGAAGCGGATGGTGGAGCGGGCCCGGCCTCAGGTCTGGGACGTGCTCGAGGACGTCATCTCCGACCACCCGGTCATGCTGAACCGGGCCCCCACGCTCCACCGCCTCGGGATCCAGGCGTTCGAGCCGATCCTGGTGGAGGGGAAGGCCATCCAGATCCACCCGCTCGTCTGCCCGGCCTTCAACGCCGACTTCGACGGTGACCAGATGGCCGTGCACGTGCCGCTGTCGCCCGAGTCGCAGGCCGAGGCGCGGCTGCTGATGCTGTCCACCCACAACATCCTGTCGCCGGCGCACGGACGTCCGACCGTCACTCCCACCCACGACATGATCCTGGGCTCGTGGTACCTGACGGCGGTCCGCGAAGGGGCGCCCGGCGAGGGGACCGTCTTCGGGTCCCCGTCGGAAGCGGTCCTGGCCTTCGACACCCAGGACCCGAAGGACCCGTGGCTCCACCTGCACGCCAAGGTGAAGATCCGGCTCGACCGTCCTATCTCGGACACGATCGGGGGAGCCCCCCGGGAGGTCGAGGAAGGCAACGGGTCGCAGCTGGTGGAGACGACGGTGGGGATGGCGATCCTCAACGAGACCCTCCCGCGCGACTTCCCCTGGGTGAACCAGCAGGTCGGCAAGAAGGAGATGGGGCTGATCATCGACGCCCTCATCAGCCGCTACGAGAAGGCGGTGGTGGCCGAGTCGCTGGACAAGATCAAGTCGAAGACCTTCCACATGGCTACTCGCGCGGGGATCTCGATCGCCGTAGACGACGTGGTCGTCCCGCCGGACAAGCCGAAGATCCTGGACCGCTACGAGAGGGAGGCGGAGCGCGTCGAGGTCAACTACTCGCGCGGCGTGCTCACCGACGACGAGCGGCGCCAGGAGCTGATCGAGATCTGGACGAAGGCCACCGACGAGGTGGCGAGGGCCATGGAGGCCAACTTCGACGAGCTCAACTCGATCTTCATGATGGCCCACTCGGGAGCCCGAGGGAACATCAAGCAGATCCAGCAGCTCGCGGGGATGCGCGGGCTGGTCGCCAACCCGAAGGGGCAGATCATCCCGCGTCCCATCAAGGCCAACTTCCGTGAGGGCCTGACCGTCCTCGAGTACTTCATCTCGACGCACGGTGCCCGCAAGGGGCTCGCCGACACGGCGCTCCGGACGGCCGACTCCGGTTACCTGACCCGGCGTCTGGTCGACGTCGCCCAGGAGATCATCGTGCGCGAGGTCGACTGCGGGACGGACAAGGGGCTCACGGTCAACGTGGCCGAGCTGCGCACCGATACCGACTGGGACGCGCGGATCCTCAGCCGTGTCCTGGCCGAACCGGTGAAGCAGGGCCGGGAGACGGTCCTGGCCGCTGGATCGGAGGTCGGACGCCCCGAGCTCGCGAAGCTGCGCGCGGCGGAGGCGGAGGAGATCGTCGTCCGCACGGTCCTCACCTGCGAGTCGCGGGTCGGTGTGTGCGCCATGTGCTACGGCCGGAACCTGGCCACCGGGCGCCTCGTGGACATCGGGGAAGCGGTCGGGATCATCGCCGCCCAGTCGATCGGGGAGCCGGGGACGCAGCTCACCATGCGGACCTTCCACACCGGAGGTGTGGCCGGCGAGGACATCACCCACGGGCTGCCGCGTGTCGTGGAGCTCTTCGAGGCCCGCAACCCGAAGGGCGCGGCCGCGCTGGCCGAGATCTCGGGGACGATCGCCATCGAGGAGAAGGAGAAGTCCCGCGAGATCATCATCACCGACCCGGAGGGGGAGGAGCGGCGCTACACCGTCCCCCGGCGTGTCCGGCTCCGCTACAACGAGGGAGACCAGATCCAGGCCGGGGAGCAGCTCTTCGAGGGCGCGGCCGACCCCAAGGAGATCCTCAAGATCCGCGGGATCAACGAGGTCCAGCGATACCTGGCCAACGAGGTGCAGCAGGTGTACGCGAGCCAGGGCGTGACCATCCACGACAAGCACATCGAGCTCGTCGCGAAGCAGATGCTGCGGCGGATCTCGGTGGTGGAGCCGGGCGACACCGAGTTCCTGCCCGGACAGCTCGTCGACCGCAACCTGTTCCAGGCCACCAACCAGCGCGTCGTCGAGGCGGGCGGGGAGCCCGGCCGCGGACGGCCGGAGCTCATGGGGATCACGAAGGCCGCCCTCGCGACCGACTCGTGGCTCGCCGCCGCCTCGTTCCAGGAGACGACGCGCGTGCTCACGGAGGCGTCGCTGTCGGGACGCAGCGACCCGCTGCTGGGCCTGAAGGAGAACGTGATCATCGGCAAGCTCATCCCGGCCGGCACCGGGATGCGCCGGTACCGGTCCGTCAAGGTGAAGCCGCTCGTCGAGGTGCCCTCGTGGCACGACGACGACCCGTCGGCCGGGATGGCCGAGGACGGGGAGCTCGAGTCCGACGTCGCGCTGCGGGACCTGCTCACGATGCAGACCGACGCAGCAGGGGCCGAGGAGTAGGGCTCCCAGCCACCCAGCGTTCCCGGGGCGGCCGCGCGAAGCGCGGCCGCCCCGTCCTATCCGGGGACCCTCGACGGGAAGGGCTCGGCCTACGGGCGGTCAGCTGGAAGTAGGCTCCCTGGGTGCGGCGACGGCTACTCGATGAGCTGCGACGGGCCCGGCCCGACCTGGACGACGCCGAGGAGGCCATCGCGGCCGGGCGCGTCTTCGTGAACGGGAGCCCGGTCACGAACCCGTCGAGCATGGTGACGCCCGGGGCGTCGGTCGTGGTGAGGCCCCGGACCGAGCTGCGCGGCTCCCGCAAGCTGGCCGCCGCGCTCGACGCCCTCACGGTGGACCCGGCCGCACGCACCTGCCTGGACGTGGGCGCCGCGGCGGGCGGTTTCACGACCACGCTGCTGGACCGGGGCGCCTCGAGGGTCTACGCCGTGGACGTCGGCCATGGACAGCTCCGTGGCTCCCTGCGCCAGGACGCCCGGGTCGTGAACCTCGAGTCGACGAACGTCGCGGACCTCGACCGCCACCTCGTCCCGGACCCGATCTCCCTCGTGACCGTGGACGTGTCCTACCTGTCCCTGACCGCGGCCGTGGCTCAGCTCGACAGGCTCGAGATCGAGCCGGGAGCCGAGCTCGTCGGTCTCGTGAAGCCGATGTTCGAGCTGAGGCTCTCGGACGCCCCCACCGACGCGGAAGGCGTCCGGAGGGCGCTCGAGGAGGCCCGCCGGGGGGTAGAGGCGGCGGGATGGGAGGTCCGAGCCGCCATCGCATCACCCGTCCCGGGGGCCCGGGGAGCGATGGAAGGGTGGGTTCACGCGACGAGAGATTGACGCACCCCCGCGGTGCCGGTAGCATTTCTCTTCGCGTCCGGCGCACCACCGGTCGGGCGCATCCGTTTGTGGCCGGTCCCGCCGGCCGCACCCCCGAGAGCACCACCGGCCTTCGGGCCACGGTCCTCGACGCGGCGCGGCCAGGCGTGACCTCGAAAGAGAAGGTAGCGCGTAGTGCCGACGATCCAGCAGCTGATCAGGAAGGGCCGGAAGGTCCCCCGGACGAAGTCGAAGACCCCCGCCCTCAAGGGGTCCCCGCAGCGGCGGGGTGTCTGCCTGCGCGTGTACACCACCACGCCGAAGAAGCCGAACTCGGCCCTTCGCAAGATCGCCCGTGTCCGCCTCACCGGGGGCTCGGAGATCACCGCCTACATCCCCGGTGAGCAGCACAACCTCCAGGAGCACTCGATCGTGCTCGTCCGCGGCGGCCGTGTGAAGGACCTCCCGGGCGTGCGGTACAAGATCATCCGGGGCACGCTGGACACGGCCGGTGTGCGCAACCGCAAGCAGGCCCGTTCGAAGTACGGCGCGAAGCGAGGAGGGGACTGATGCCACGGCGTGGACCCGTCCCCAAGCGCGAGACCCGCCCCGACCCGCTGCACGACAGCCAGCTGGTGACCCAGCTGATCAACCGTGTGATGCAGGACGGCAAGAAGACGACGGCCGAGAAGATCGTGTACCAGGCCCTCGACGACCTGCGTCAGCGGTCCGGGATGGAGCCTGTCCCGGCCCTCAAGAAGGCGGTGGACAACGTCCGGCCGCTGCTCGAGGTGCGGTCCAGGCGCGTCGGTGGGGCGACCTACCAGGTGCCGGTGGACGTCCACCCGCGCCGAGGAACAGCGCTGGCCTTCCGGTGGCTGGTGTCCACCGCCCGGTCCCGCAAGGGCAAGGGGATGGCCGAGAAGCTGTCCGGCGAGCTCCTGGACGCCCTCCAGGGCACGGGCACCGCGGTCAAGAAGCGCGAAGACCTGCACAAGATGGCCGAGGCCAACCGGGCCTTCGCGCACTACCGCTGGTAGATCCAACGACTACAGAGCAGATGGCTGCTGGGTGCGGTCGTCTGTAACAGCGTGTGTGGCTGGGGCCGCGCGCCGACCACGACAGGACAGACGTGAGGACGAGATGGCAGAGGCGGCAGTGAACGAGGAGAAGCAACAGCCCCAGGCCCCCAAGCCCGAGGGCGGACAGCGCAAGACCCAGGGGCTCCCCATCCGGGAGTTCCCGGCCAGCCGGACCCGCAACATCGGGATCATGGCTCACATCGACGCGGGCAAGACCACGACCACGGAGCGGATCCTCTACTACACCGGCAAGTCCTACAAGATCGGCGAGGTCCACGAGGGCGCCGCGGTCATGGACTGGATGGTGCAGGAGAAGGAGCGCGGCATCACGATCACCTCTGCCGCCACCACCGCCAACTGGAAGGACCACTGGATCAACATCATCGACACGCCCGGACACGTCGACTTCACCGTCGAGGTGGAGCGCTCCCTTCGCGTGCTGGACGGCGCGGTGGCCGTCTTCGACGCGGTCCAGGGGGTCGAGCCCCAGACCGAGACGGTCTGGCGTCAGGCGAACAAGTACGGGGTCCCGCGCATCTGCTTCATCAACAAGATGGACCGGGTCGGCGCGGACTTCACCCAGGCCGTCGAGATGATCAAAGAGCGCCTCGTCGAGCCGCACCCCATCCCGATCCAGATCCCGTGGGGCAACGAGTCGGACTTCCAGGGGGTCATCGACCTGGTCGAGATGAAGGCCCTGCGGTGGAGCGAGGGCATGGGCGACACGTGGGAGACCCTGGAGATCCCCGAGGACATGCTAGAGGCGGCCCAGGCAGCCCGGCACACCCTGATCGAGGACCTCGCGGAGGTCGAGCACGACGAGGTCATGCTCCAGCACTTCGTCAACGAGACCGAGCCCTCGTCGAAGGAGCTGCTGGACGCGATCCGCCGTCACACCCTCACCATGGAGATGGCCCCGCTGCTCTGCGGGACCGCCTTCAAGAACAAGGGCGTCCAGCCCCTGCTCGACGCCATCTGCAACTACCTGCCGGCACCGACCGACATCCCGCCCGTCACCGGGATCGACCCGAAGAACGAGGAGCGGGAGCTCGAGCGTCCGCACACCGACGACGCCCCCTTCTCGGCCCTGGCCTTCAAGATCGTGTCCGACCCCTACGTCGGGAAGCTGACGTACTTCAGGGTCTACTCCGGCACGCTCAAGGCCGGGAGCCACGTCCACAACGCGACCCGTGACCGCAAGGAGCGCATCGGACGCATCCTGCGGATGCACGCGAACCACCGGGAGGACATCGAGGCGGTCTTCGCGGGCGACATCGTCGCCGCGGTCGGCCTGAAGCACACCTTCACCGGTGACACCCTCTGCGACCCGGACAACCCGGTCGTGCTCGAGTCGATGACCTTCCCCGAACCGGTCATCTCGGTGTCGATCGAGCCGAAGACGAAGGCCGACCAGGACAAGCTGACGCAGGCGATGCAGAAGCTGACCGAGGAGGACCCGACCTTCCGCGTCCGGACCGACGACGAGACCGGTCAGACGATCATCTCAGGGATGGGCGAACTGCACCTCGACATCATCGTCGACCGCCTCATCCGGGAGTTCAACGTCGGCGCCACCCCCGGGCGGCCGCAGGTCGCCTACCGGGAGACCATCCGTCAGCCCGTGACCGGACACGTCTACACCCACGCGAAGCAGACCGGAGGTCGCGGACAGTACGCCAAGGTCGTCATCGACGTCGAGCCCCTCGGCCCCGGCGGCGGCTTCGAGTTCGTGAACGCGGTGCGAGGCGGTGACGTCCCGCAGGAGTACATCCCGGCGGTGGACGCAGGTGTCCTCGAGGCCATGCAGACCGGGGTCCTGGCCGGCTACCCGATGGTGGACGTCCGGGTCACGCTGACCAGCGGACAGCACCACGAGGTCGACTCGTCGGAGATGGCGTTCAAGGTGGCCGGTTCCATGGCCTTCAAGGAGGCAGCCAGGAAGGGCAAGCCCGTCCTGCTCGAGCCGATCATGGAGGTCGAGGTCGTGACCCCCGACGACTACCTCGGGGACGTCCTAGGCGACATCAACTCCAAGAGAGGCCGAATCGAGCGCGTCGAGGCACGCTCCGGGAGCCAGATCATCAGGGCTCTGGTGCCGCTGGCCGAGCTGTTCGGGTATGCTACCGACTTGCGCTCCCGAACCCAGGGACGCGCGACATTCACGCCGCAGTTCCACTCCTACCAGGAGGTCCCGGATTCTGTGGCGCGCGAGATCGTCCAGTAGAGCCGGGCTATACGACGAGGTTAGGGAAAGAGGAGGACAGCAGTGGCCAAGGCCAAGTTCGAGAGGACCAAGCCGCACGTCAATATCGGGACGATCGGTCATATCGATCACGGTAAGACGACGTTGACGTCGGCGATCACTGCTGTGTTAGCTAAGCACAAGCCGTCGGATATCAATCAGCCGATCGCGTTCGAGAATATCGATAAGGCTCCTGAGGAGCGTCAGCGGGGTATCACGATCGCTATCGCTCATGTGGAGTATGAGTCGGATACCCGTCATTACGCGCATGTGGATTGTCCGGGGCATGTGGATTACATCAAGAACATGATCACGGGTGCGGCTCAGATGGATGGGGCGATCCTGGTGGTGGCGGCGACGGATGGTCCGATGCCTCAGACGCGTGAGCATGTGTTGTTGGCGCGTCAGGTGGGTGTGCCTTACATCGTGGTGTTCCTGAACAAGTGCGACATGGTGGATGATCCGGAGATCTTGGATCTGGTGGAGCTTGAGGTTCGGGAGCTGTTGTCGTCGTATGAGTTCCCTGGTGATGATGTGCCGGTGATCCGGGGTTCTGCTTTGAAGGCTTTGGAGGGGGATGGGGATTGGGAGCAGAAGATCCTGGAGTTGGTGGAGGCTTGTGATTCGAACATCCCTGAGCCGGAGCGGGATACGGAGAAGCCGTTCTTGATGGCGGTGGAGGATGTGTTCACGATCACGGGTCGTGGGACGGTGGCGACGGGTCGTTGTGAGCGGGGGATCATCAATCCGGGTGATCAGGTGGAGTTGGTTGGGTTGGGTCATCAGAAGACGACGGTGGCTACGTCGTTGGAGATGTTCCGGAAGATCTTGGATAACGCGCAGGCTGGGGACAATGTGGGGATCTTGTTGCGTGGTGTGGATCGGGAGGAGATCGAGCGGGGGATGGTGATCGCGAAGCCTGGGACGATCACTCCTCATACTCATTTCCAGGCTCAGGTGTATGTGTTGTCGAAGGATGAGGGTGGGCGGCATACGCCTTTCTTCCCGAATTATCGTCCGCAGTTCTATTTCCGGACGACGGATGTGACTGGGTCGATCACTCTGCCTGAGGGTGTGGAGATGGTGATGCCTGGTGACAACACGGAGATGTCGGTTGAGTTGATCACTCCTATCGCGATGGAGGAGGGTCAGCGGTTCGCCATCCGTGAGGGTGGTCGTACGGTTGGCGCCGGCCGAGTCGTGAAGATCGAGAAGTAGGGAGCCATGGCAACGGCGGCAGCGAACCGTATCCGGATAAAGCTGAAGGCCTTCGACCACGAGGTCGTGGACCTCTCGGCGAAGCGCATCGTGGACACCGTGCTGCGTTCGGGCGCCCGCGTGTCCGGACCCGTGCCGCTGCCGACCGAGCGCAACGTCATCTGCGTGATCCGGTCCCCGCACAAGGACAAGGACTCGCGTGAGCACTTCGAGATGCGGACCCACAAGCGGCTCATCGACGTGATCGACCCCACGCCGCGCACGATCGAGGACCTCACCCGCCTCGACCTGCCCGCGGGTGTCGATATCGAGATCAAGCTCGCCGGGGCGGGGGTGCGATAGGCGATGGCAACGGTCATCACCAAGGGCATCCTCGGGCGCAAGCTCGGCATGACGCAGGTCTTCGACGAGGCTGCGCGGGCCATCCCCGTCACCGTCGTCGAGGTCGGCCCCTGCCGCGTCTCCCAGGTGAAGACCCCCGAGAAGGATGGGTACGCCGCGGTCCAGCTCGCGTTCGACGAGCTCAAGCCCGGGAAGCTGACGAAGCCGGAGGAGGGACACCTAACCCGCAAGGGCCTGAAGCCCCATCGCCACCTCGTCGAGCTCCGGGTGGCCGACGTGTCCGGCTTCAAGGTCGGACAGGAGCTGCGCGCCGACGTGTTCGAGGCGGGGGAGAAGGTCGACGTCGTGGGTACGTCCAAGGGCAAGGGGTTCGCCGGTGTCTACAAGCGACACAACTTCGGCGGGGCCCCGGCCAGCCACGGGACGGAGCGCAAGCACCGCGTCCCGGGGTCGGTCGGCGCCGGCACCACCCCCGCACGCGTCTTCAAGGGGCAGAAGCTCCCGGGGCGGATGGGCCACGACCGCGTGACCACCCTCAACCTCGAGGTCGTCAAGAGCGACCCGGAGCGCAACCTCTTGCTCGTCAGGGGTTCGGTCCCCGGTCCGAACGGCGGCATGGTCGTCGTCCGGTCCGCCGTGAGGAGGCCCTCGTGAACGTCAACCTGCTGAACGAGGACGGGAGCCAGGGAGCATCCGTCGAGCTGCTCGACGAGATCTTCGCGGCGAAGGTCAACGTCCCCCTCATGCACCAGGTCGTGACCGCGCAGCTCGCGGCCGCTCGAGCCGGCACGCATGCGACCAAGACGCGGGCCGAGGTCCGCGGCGGTGGGCGCAAGCCGTGGCGTCAGAAGGGCACCGGGCGCGCCCGTCACGGGTCCACCCGGGAGCCGCAGTGGGTCGGGGGCGGCACCGCCCACGGCCCCCAGCCGAGGTCCTACCGGCAGTCGATCCCCAAGAAGATGAAGGCGCTCGCCCTGCGCTCGGCCCTGTCCGTGCGCGCCGGCGACGGGAAGGTCGTCGTGGTGGAGGACATGTCCTTCGACCAGCCGAAGACGTCCCGCGCAGCCAAGGCACTCAAGACGTGGAACCTGCCCGGGCGACCGCTCGTCGTGCTCGCGGGAGACGAGACGGCACTCGCCTACTCCTTCCGCAACATCGACGGCGTCCACGTGATCGCCGAGGGACAGCTGAACGTCTACGACATCCTGCGCGCGGACACCGTGGTCTTCGCCCGCCGGGCGCTCGACGCCTTCCAGTCCCGGGCGGCCGTCCTGCCCGGACGGCGTGGCGGCGGGTCCGCGGCCTCCGACGAGGAGCCGGGGATCGAGACGCCCGCCGACGTCGCGCAGTACACGGCACCCCAGCCGATCGACGACGAGGGGGTGACGTCGTGAACCGCGAGGCCCGCGACATCATCATCCGCCCCGTGATCTCCGAGAAGAGCTACGCGGAGGCCGAGCGCGGCAAGTACACCTTCGTCGTGGCCGCGAAGGCGACGAAGCCTGACATCCGTCGCGCGGTCGAGGAGATCTGGGGCGTCCACGTCCGAGACGTGAACACGATCAAGCGCCGCGGCAAGTCGGTCCGGATGCGGGGCCGGTGGGGCGAGTTCGGGAAGCGCCCCGACCAGCGCCGCGCCATAGTCACGCTCGCGCCCGGCGAGTCCATAGCGATCTTCGAGAGCTGAGAGCCATGCCGATACGTCAGAGGAAACCAACCTCAGCTGGTCGTCGGTTCCAGACGGTCCAGACGTACGAGGGAGTGTCCACGAAGCGCCCCGAGAAGGCGCTCTCGAAGGGCACGTCCAAGTCCGGGGGCCGCAACGTCCACGGCCGGATCACGTCGCGCCGCCGGGGCGGGGGCAACAAGCGCCTCTACCGCCAGATCGACTTCCGCCGGAACAAGGACGGGATCCCGGCCAAGGTGGCCGCCATCGAGTACGACCCGAACAGGTCCGCTCGCATCGCCCTCCTCCACTACGCGGACGGTGAGAAGCGCTACATCCTGGCTCCCGACGGCGTGAAGGCCGGCCAGATGCTCATGTCCGGTCCGGGAGCCGAGATCCGCCCCGGCAACTCGCTCCCCCTCGCGAAGATCCCGGACGGAACGGTCGTCCATAACGTGGAGCTCGTACCGGGGGCAGGCGGCAAGATGGCGCGCTCCGCCGGGACGTCCATCCAGCTGATGGCGAAGGAGAAGGGGTACGCGACCCTACGGATGCCATCGGGTGAGATGCGGATGGTCAACGCGCAGTGCAAGGCCACGGTCGGTCAGGTCGGCAACACCGAGCACGAGCTGGTCTCGGGAGGCAAGGCCGGCCGCAACCGGTGGAAGGGCCGCCGGCCGAAGGTGCGTGGTGTCGCGATGAACCCGGTCGACCACCCGCTCGGTGGTGGCGAGGGGAAGTCCTCGGGTGGACGCCCCGCCTCCACCCCATGGGGCAAGCCCGAGAAGCGTACCCGTCGCAAGCGCAAGCCGTCGGACAAGTTCATCGTGCGCAGGCGCGAGAACAAGCGGAGGAAGTAGCTGTGCCCAGGAGCTTGAAGAAGGGTCCGTTCATCGACGACCACCTCGCGAAGAAGGTCGCGGCGGCCAACGACCGCAACGACCGCCGCGTCATCAAGACGTGGTCGCGCCGGTCGACCATCACCCCCGAGATGGTGGGCCACACGATCGCCGTGCACGACGGCCGCAAGCACATCCCGGTCTTCGTGACCGAGGCGCACGTGGGGCACAAGCTGGGCGAGTTCGCCCCGACCCGCACGTACCGGCGTCACGGCGCCGGCGAGAAGTCCTCGAGGATGAGGTAGCGATGGCTCAGGCACCCGAACAGACCCGCGAGGGAAAGGCGGTCGCGAGGTTCATACCGATGTCGCCGCACAAGGTGCGCCGCTCGGCCGACCTCGTCCGCAACAAGCCGCTGCAGGAGGCGCGCCGCCTGCTGGCCTTCTCGCCGCTGCGCGGGTCGAAGGCGCTCTCGAAGGTGCTCGAGTCGGCCGTGGCCAACGCGGTCAACAACTTCGACCTCCCCGAAGAGAGGCTCGTCGTCCACCGGGTGTTCGTCGACGAGGGTCCCACCTACAAGAGGTGGCGGGCCAAGGCGTACGGGCGGGCCGGTCGCATCCGCAAGAGGCGCAGCCACATCACGGTCGTCGTGCGCGCCGCAGGAGGAGGATCCTAGATGGGCCAGAAGATCAACCCCTACGGCTTCCGGCTCGGGATCACCACCGACTGGAAGGCGCGTTGGTTCGCGGACCGCAAGCAGTACAAGAACTACCTGCACGAGGACCTCAAGATCCGCGAGTACATCAAGCGCGAGCTCCCGCACGCCGGCATCTCGCGCGTCGAGATCGAGCGGACCCGCGACCGGATCCGCGTCGACATCCACACGGCCAGGCCGGGCATCGTGATCGGGCGCCGTGGCGCCGAGGTGGAGCACCTGAAGCAGAAGATCCAGCAGATGACCGGCAACACCGAGGTGCGCGTCGACGCGCTCGAGGTGAAGATCCCGCAGCTCGAGTCGCAGCTGCTGGCCCAGGCCGTCGCCGAGCAGATCGCCGGGCGCGTCCAGTTCCGCAAGGCCATGAAGCGCGCGGTCGGAGAGGCCATGCGGTACGGCGCCAAGGGCGTCAAGATCCAGTGCTCGGGCCGCCTCGCGGGAGCCGAGATGGCCCGCACCGAGACCTACCGCGACGGGCAGGTCCCGCTGACCACTCTGCGCGCGGATATCGACTACGGGTTCTACGAGTCCCGCACGAAGTACGGCCGCATCGGGGTGAAGGTGTGGATCTACAAGGGAGAGATCCTCCCCGTCCCCGAGCAGGAGCGGATCCGCAAGGCCGCCCAGGAGAGGGTCCGTCGCCGCCGCACCACCAGGCGCCCCGAGGAGTCCGCCCCGCAGGCGGCCGCGACGGGTACCGACGACGCCGCCCAGAGCACGGAAGCCGGGGAGTGAGCAACGGATGTTGATGCCGAAGAAGGTCAAGCACCGCAAGCAGCACCGCCCGAAGCTGCGGTCGACCCCCAAGGGGGGGACGACGGTGGCGTTCGGCGAGTGGGGCTTGCAGGCGCTCGAGCCCGGCTACCTCACGAACCGACAGATCGAGGCCGCCCGTATCGCGATGACCCGCCACATCAAGCGTGGCGGGAAGGTCTGGGTCAACGTCTTCCCCGACCGCCCGCGCACGAAGAAGGCGGCCGAGACGCGGATGGGGTCCGGCAAGGGCAACCCGGAGGAGTGGGTGGCCGTGATCCGGCCTGGACGCGTCCTCTTCGAGATCGCGGGCATCGCCGAGCCGGTCGCGCGGGAAGCGCTGCGTCTGGCCTGGCACAAGCTCCCGATCCGATGCCGGGTTCTCGGACGTGACGAGGTGCCGTCGTGAAGGCGGCCGAGCTGCGCGACCTGGACACGGACCAGCTGCTGGACCGGGTCCGCGAGCTGAAGGAGGAGCTGTTCAACCTCCGGTTCCAGCTCGCCACGGGCCAGCTGGACAATCACCGCCGGCTGAAGTCCGTCCGGCAGGACATCGCGCGGATCCACACGTTGATCCGCGAGCGGGAGATCGAGGAGTGGGAGCGTCGACAGACGCCCGCGGAGGATGGTGCGGAGTGACCGAACAGGCGACGAGAGGCATGCGCAAGACCAGGCTTGGACACGTCGTGTCCAACGCGATGGACAAGACCGTCGTCGTTCGGGTCCAGACGACCGGGAAGCACCCGCTCTACGGCAAGCCGGTCCGTCAGACCCGCAAGTTCTACGCACATGACGAGGCCAACGACTGCCGGGCCGGGGATCTCGTGCGGATAGCCGAGACCCGCCCGATGTCGAAGCTGAAGCGGTGGCGTGTGGTCGAGGTAGTGGAAAGGGCACGCGAGTGATCCAGCAGGAATCGAGGGTCCGTGTCGCGGACAACACGGGGGCCAAGCAGGTCCTCGTCATCCGTGTGCTGGGTGGCTCCCGGCGGCGTTACGCCCGGGTGGGCGACATCATCGTCGGAACCGTGAAGGACGCCCAGCCCGGTGGATCCGTCTCCAAGGGGACCGTCATCAAGGGCGTCGTGGTTCGGTGCGCCAAGGAGACTCGCCGCCGGGACGGGTCCTACATCAAGTTCGATGACAACGCCGTCGTCATCATCGACGAGGCCGGCAACCCGCGCGGCACCCGCGTCTTCGGACCGGTCGCCCGCGAGCTGCGCGAGAGGGGCTTCACCCGCATCGTCTCGCTCGCCCCGGAGGTTTTGTGATGGCAACGAAGATCAAGATCCGCAAGGGCGACCACGTCCGGGTGATGACGGGCAAGGAGCGCGGCAAGGAAGGTCGGGTCCTCATGGTCATGCCCGACGAGGGCCGCCTGCTCGTCGAAGGGGTGAACCTCGTCAAGCGCCACACGAAGCTGCGCACGGCGCGGGGGCGAGCGGGCCAGGAAGGCGGCATCATCGAGAAGGAGGCGCCGATCCAGGTCTCCAACGTCCAGATCGTATGCCCCTCCTGTGGACCCACCCGGATCGCGTACTCGATCCTCGGTGACGGGAGCAAGTCACGTATCTGCCGCAAGTGCGGCGGGGAGCTGTAGACATGGCCAAGAAGGACAAGGGACAGGACGCGGGCACGGGGTTCGGCCCCGATCTCGGCGCCGACTACGAGCCCCGGCTCCGCAAGCGGTACCGGGAGCAGATCGTGCCGTCGCTGATGGGCCGTTTCGAGCTCACCAACGTGATGGAGGCGCCGCGCCTGGACAAGATCGTGCTGAACATGGGCCTCGGCGAGGCCGTCCGCGACTCCCGCCTGATCGACCTGGCCCTGCGAGACCTGGAGACCATCGCCGGCCAGAAGCCGGTGGTCACGAAGGCTCGCAAGTCGATCGCCGGGTTCAAGCTCCGTGAGGGCATGTCGATCGGCGCGAAGGTGACGCTGCGCGGCCCGCGGATGTGGGAGTTCCTCGACCGGCTGCTGTCGGTCGCCCTCCCACGCATCCGCGACTTCCGAGGCCTCAACCCCAACGCATTCGACGGACGCGGCAACTACACGATGGGCGTCACCGAGCAGCTGATCTTCCCGGAGATCGACTACGACAAGGTCGAGCGTCAGCTCGGCATGGACATCACGTTCGTCACGACGGCACGCAACGACGAGCAGGGGTTCGCGCTCCTCCAGGAGCTGGGATTCCCGTTCAAGGAGCGTACCGGCGCCGCGGCGCAGGCTGGATGAGAGGGTTCGGATGACCAGGAAGTCGCTATATGTGAAGACGTTCGAGCGGGAGCCGAAGTTCGGCGTCCGCAAGTACACGCGGTGCCGGCGCTGCGGCCGGCCGCGTGCCGTGTACCGCCGGTTCGAGCTGTGCCGGATCTGCATCCGGGAGCTCGCGCACTCCGGTGAGATCCCCGGTCTGAAGAAGGCGAGCTGGTAGGCGATGGGCACAGGCGTCATATCCGACCCGATCGCGGATCTGCTGACCCGCATCCGCAACGGCCTCCAGGCGCGCCACTCGGAGGTCCTGATCCCGCACTCCAAGATCAAGGCGCGCATAGCCGAGATCCTCATGCAGGAGGGGTACCTCTCGGACGTGCAGATAGAGCCCGACCCGATCCAGTCGAGGATCCGGGTTACGCTGAAGTACACGCCCGACCGGCGTCCGGTGATCAAGGGGCTCCGACGGGTGTCCCGCCCCGGACTGCGTCGCTACTCGGGCCGGCAGGGCATCCCGAAGGTGCAGGCCGGACTGGGCGTGACGATCCTGTCGACCTCCCGTGGTGTCATGACCGACCGCGACGCGCGTCGGTCGGGCATCGGCGGCGAGGTCCTGTGCGAGGTCTGGTGAGGATATGAGCCGCATCGGGAAGATGCCGATACCGATCCCCCAGGGGGTCGACGTGCAGATCGCGCCCGGACGCGTGGTCGCGAAGGGTCCCCTCGGGCAGCTGGAGGCCGCGTTCCCCGAGCGGATCGAGTGCGTGCGGGAGGACGACGCGCTGCTGCTCAAGCGCTCTTCCGACGCCCGCCAGGACCGCGCCTTCCACGGCCTGGCCCGGGCGCTGGTCGCCAACGTCGTCCGCGGGGTCGCCGAGGGGTTCCAGAAGACGCTGGAGATCCGCGGTGTCGGGTACCGGGCGAACCTCGAGGGTCAGGACCTCAACATCCTCGTCGGCTACTCCCACCCCGTGAAGGTCTCGCCGCCTCCCGGGATCACGTTCGAGGTGCTCCCCGGAGGTAACCCCCAGGAGGTCACCGGGCGGATAGTCGTCCGGGGCGCATCGAAGGAGCAGGTGGGCCAGGTGTCCGCCAACATCAGGAAGATCCGCCCGCCGGAGCCCTACAAGGGCAAGGGGATCCGCTACGAGGGCGAACACATCAGGCGCAAGGTCGGGAAGGCGGCTAAGTGATGGCACGCTCACTGTCGGCTCGTACGAAGGCACAGGACCGCCGGGTCGCCCGGCTGCGCCGGCACCGGCGTGTCCGCAAGCGCGTCGTCGGATCGGTCGAGCGCCCCAGGCTGGTCGTCTTCAGGTCCGCCCGTCACATCTACGCGCAGGTCATCGACGACGTCGCCGGACGGACGCTGGCCTCCGCCTCGACGCTGGACTCGGACCTGCGCGGTCAGAAGGGTCCGAAGTCTGATTCGGCCAAGCGGGTCGGCGCACTGCTCGCGCAGCGGGCCAAGGCGGCCGGGATAACCAAGGTGATGTTCGATCGCGGCGGGTACGCGTACCACGGCCGCGTCGCCTCCCTCGCCGAGGGAGCACGAGAAGGAGGGCTGGACTTCTGAACGCGCAGCGCAACCCCGGGGGAGCCGGACGCGGTCGCGGACCCGACGGCGGTCGAGGCCGCGGTCCGGACCGTGGTCGCGGACGCCGCGACCGTGACCAGGCCGACGAGGGCCGTTCCCAGCTCGAGGACCGCCTCATCGGCCGTCCGAACCGCGTCGCCAAGGTGCAGAAGGGCGGCCGGAGGTTCTCGTTCACCGCGATGATGGTCGTGGGCGACCGCGCGGGCAAGGTCGGCGTGGGCTACGGCAAGGCCAAAGAGGTCCCGATGGCGATCGACAAGGCCAAGGAGTACGCCAAGCGCGGGATGATCTCCGTTCCGATGATCGGCCACACCATCCCCCACGAGGTGGTGGGCGAGCACGGGGCTGCACGCGTCATGCTCAAGCCTGCCGCTCCCGGGACGGGGGTCATCGCGGGGGGCCCGGTCCGAGCCGTGCTCGAGTGCGCGGGGATCGAGGACTGCCTCGCGAAGGTCCTCGGCACGAACAACCCCCTCAACGTCGTCTACGCGACGATGGAGGGCCTGAGGTCGCTCCGGCGCCCGGAGGACGTCGCCCGCGTGCGTGGGAAGAGCCTCGACCAGGTCGCGCCCCCCGTGATGCTGCGCCGGATGGAGGCTGCTGCGGAACGGGAGAGCCAGCTCCGCGCCGAGGCCGAGGCCAAGGAAGCGCAGGCGAAGGCCGAGGCGGAGGCGGCTCAGGCGCGCCGCAAGGCCGCCCAGGAGGCGAAGGCAGCCGCCGAGGCAGCCGCCGCAGAGCAGGCCGCCACGCCCGAGCAGCCGATCGGGACGGACGCCACACCCGCCGCCGAGCAGGCCGCGCCCGAGCCGACCGACCCGCCGGCGCCTGAGGGCAGCGGCGAGGGGACCACGTGATGGCTCGCATCCGGCTCACCCAGGTTCGCAGCCTCATCGGGCGACCGGCCGACCAGCGCGATACCGTCCGCCGGCTTGGTCTGCGCAAGATCGGCCACAGCGTGGTGCACGAGGACAGCCCCTCGGTTCGCGGGATGGCTTTCAAGGTCCGCCACCTCATCGAGGTGACGGAGACGGATGGCGAGGAAGGCACCGAGTCATGAAGCTTCACGACCTCAAGCCCGCTGAGGGCTCGAAGCACCGCATCAAGCGCGTCGGACGCGGCGAGTCCTCCGGGATAGGGAAGACGTCCGGACGCGGCGTGAAGGGTACGAAGGCCCGCAAGACCGTCCCGCCCGGCTTCCAGGGTGGCCAGATGCCGCTGCAGAGGCGCCTTCCGAAGTGGGGGGGCTTCACCCCGCGCAACCGCGTGGAGTACGCGGTCGTCAACGTCGCCCGCCTCGATGCCACCTTCGACGCCGGCGCCGAGGTCGGCCCCGAGGAGATGCACCGCCACGGCCTCGTCCGCAAGGGGTTGCCGGTGAAGGTCCTCGGGCAGGGCGAGATCTCGACCGCCCTGACCGTGAGAGCTCATCGGTTCTCCGGCGCCGCGGCCGAGAAGATCCAGCAGGCGGGCGGCCGCACAGAGGTGATCTGAGGGTGCTATCGGCGCTCCGCAACGCGTTCAAGGTCCCGGATCTCCGCAAGAAGATCCTCTTCACCCTCTTCATCCTGGGCGTCTACCGCCTCGGCTCCCACCTGCCGGTCCCGGGGATCGACCACCGCGCGCTCCAGGCGGCCATAGACCAGGGGCGGCAGCTCGGCGGGGTCGCCGCCTTCCTGAACCTGTTCAGCGGCGGAGCCCTGACCAGGCTCGCCATCTTCGCGCTCGGCATCATGCCGTACATCACGTCCTCGATCATCATGCAGCTGCTCGCCGTGGTCATCCCCCGACTCGAGGAATGGCAGAAGCAGGGTGAGGTGGGGCACCGCAAGATCACCCAGTGGACGCGCTACCTCACGATCGTCCTCGCCCTGATCCAGTCCACGGCGCTGGTCTTCCTCTTCCACAACGACGAGACGTCGCCGGTGGGGGTGAACGTGATCCCGAACTTCCACCCGGGTCGCGTCGCGCTGATCGTTCTGACGCTGACGGCGGGGACGGGGCTGATCATGTGGTTGGGCGAGCTCGTCACCCAGCGCGGGATCGGCAACGGGATGTCCCTGTTGATCTTCGCGAGCATCATCTCGACCCTCCCCGCCCAGGGAGGCCAGATCTACGCGACGCTGCGGCTCGCCGGGGCCATCTTCTTCCTGGGCATCGGGCTCCTGATCGTCGTCGCGATCGTGCTCGTGGAGCAGGGCCAGCGCAGGATCCCCGTGCAGTACGCCAAACGCGTGGTGGGCAGGCGCATGACGCAGGGCGGGTCCACCTACATACCCATCAAGGTGAACCAGGCCGGCGTCATCCCCATCATCTTCGCGTCCTCGGTCCTGTACATCCCGGTCCTGATCTCGAGCGCGGCGCCCTGGCAGGGGGTCCGTGACTTCGTCGAGCGGTACTTCGTGAACCCGACGAGCGTTCCGTACATCGTCCTCTACGCGCTGCTCATCCTGCTCTTCACGTTCTTCTACGTCGCGATCACGTTCAACCCGACCCAGCAGGCCGACTACATCCGCAAGTACGGGGGTTTCATCCCGGGCATCCGGCCGGGCCGACCGACCGAGATGTACCTGAACAAGGTCCTGACCCGGCTCACGGTCCCCGGGAGCCTCTTCCTGGCGATGGTGGCGATCATCCCCTCCATCGTCAGCGCGCTGACCCGCCTCCCGGAGCACACGTTCCCGTTCGGCGGGACGACGATCCTGATCGCGGTCGGTGTGGCCCTCGAGACGATGCGGCAGCTCGAGTCGCAGCTGCTGATGCGCCACTACGAAGGTTTCCTGAAGTAGGCACCACCACCCGATTCGGACAGGAGTGGGACCAGCGTTGCGTTTGCTCCTCCTAGGACCGCCCGGCGCCGGCAAGGGGACCCAGGCCCGCAAGCTCGCGGAACGCCTGGGCGTGCCTCACGTGGCGTCCGGCGAGCTGCTCCGCCAGGCGGCGGCAGACCGCAGCCCGATCGGACTGAAGGCGAAGGCCTACATGGATCGGGGCGAGTACGTCCCCGACGAGATCATGATCTGGTTCATCTCCGAGCACCTCAACGAGCTCGGGGCGGACGGGTTCGTCCTGGACGGTTTCCCCCGCACGATCGAGCAGGCAAAGGCGCTGGACCTGGAGCTCGACACCGAGCAGCGGCCGCTCCAGATCGTCATCGGGCTGGACGTGCCGGACGACGAGGTCGAGCGCCGGCTGACCGGGCGCCGGACCTGCCCCTCCTGCCAGCGGACCTACCACATGCACTACGACCCCCCCGCCGTGGACGAGGTCTGCGACGAGGACGGCACGAAGCTGGCCACCCGTCCGGACGACGAGCCCGAGACGGTCCGCCGGCGGTTGCAGGTCTTCCACCAGCAGACGGACGGTCTGTACGACTACTTCCGGGAGCGGGGTAACCTGGTGTCCGTCGACGGCTGTGGTGAGCTCGACGAGGTCAGCAAGCGGATCGACGAGGCCATCGAGGCAGGGCCCAGATGACCTGGTCGGGCGGTCGACGGAAGGCTTCGGGTCCGGTAGACTACCTGTTTGCCGTCTCCGCGCGTCCGGAGGCGTGCCCCGGGAAGGCCCGACCGCGGTCGATCGCGGTCCAACTTCGAACGGAGTGAGCTCGTGAAGGTTCGCGCGTCGGTGAAGAAGATGTGTGACAAGTGCAAGGTGATCCGCCGCCGGGGGCGGGTGCTCGTCATATGCGAGAACCCCCGCCACAAGCAGCGGCAAGGAGCGTGACATGGCCCGAATCGCCGGAGTAGACCTTCCACGCGACAAGCGCGCGGACGTGGCGCTGACCTACATCTTCGGGGTAGGGCCGACGACGGCCAAGGACATCTGCGAGCGCACGAACGTGGGTCCCGAGCGCAAGATCCGCGACCTCACCGACGAAGAGGTGGCCAGGATCCGCGAGTGGATCGACGCGAACCTCACCGTCGAGGGCGAGCTCCGTCGGGAGGTCCAGCAGTCGATCCGGCGCAAGATCGAGATCCAGTCCTACCAGGGCCGGCGCCACGTCATGGGGCTCCCGGTCCGGGGTCAGAGGACGCGCACCAACTCCCGCACCCGGAAGGGTCCGCGCAAGGCGGTCGCCGGGAAGCGGAAGAAGGTCGGGAAGAAGGGCTAAGGAGCGGTAGCGAGTGGTCAAGAAGAAGGCAACGGGCGACCGGATCCGCAAGCGTGAGCGCAAGAACATCGCGGCCGGACACGCGCACATCAAGTCGAGCTTCAACAACACCTCGATCACCATCACCGACCCGGTCGGCGGGGTGGTCTCCTGGTCGTCCGGCGGGACCGTCGGGTTCAAGGGCTCCCGCAAGTCGACGCCGTTCGCGGCCCAGCTCGCCGCCGAGGCGGCCGCGCGCAAGGCGATGGAGCACGGCATGCGCCGCGTCGACGTCTTCGTGAAGGGTCCCGGGTCGGGCCGTGAGACGGCGATCCGCGCCCTGCAGGCCGCCGGTCTCGAGGTCGCCAGCATCACTGACGTGACGCCCGTTCCCCACAACGGCTGCCGTCCTCCGAAGCGGAGGAGGGTCTAGTCATGGCTCGATACAACGACGCCGACTGCAAGTTGTGCCGCCGGGAGGGGATCAAGCTCTTCCTCAAGGGCGCGAAGTGCGAGACGCCCAAGTGCCCCATCGAGAAGCGCCCGACGCCCCCCGGTCAGCACGGCATGCGCCGCGCGCGCGGGAAGGACTCGCCCTACCAGGTGCGCCTCCGCGAGAAGCAGAAGGCCCGGCGCATCTACGGCGTGCTCGAGAGGCAGTTCCGCAACTACTACGACATGGCCGCGCGCCAGAAGGGGGCGACCGGCGAGAACCTGCTGCGGATCCTCGAGAGGCGGCTGGACAACGCCGTCTACCGGGCCGGGTTCGCCAACTCCCGGGACGACGCCAGGCAGCTGGTCCTGCACCGGCACGTGCTCGTCAACGGGCGCCTGACGAACATCCCGTCGTTCCTGCTGCGTCCGGGCGACACGATCTCGATCAAGGACAGGTCGAAGGACATCGTCCGGGTCGTCGACGCGGTCGAGCGCGCCCAGGGGCGGACCATCCCCTCCTGGCTGTCCGTCGACCACGGCGCGAAGCAGGCGAAGGTCACCTCGCTCCCCGAGCGCGCCGAGATCGACGCGCCGGTGCGCGAGACGTTGATCGTCGAGTTCTACTCCCGGTAGGCGCACCGGGTCACCACACCGCAGAACCCAAAGGAGGCTCCGTGCTCACCATCACCAGGGCAACCGTGACCGAGGAGGTCGTCGACGAGCGGCTCTCCCGTTTCGTCATCGAGCCGCTGGAGCCCGGCTTCGGGTACACGGTCGGGAACGCCATGCGTCGGACGCTGCTCTCCTCCGTCCCGGGCGCCGCCATCACGGCCGCCAAGATCGAGGGCGTGCTGCACGAGTTCACCACCATCCCAGGGGTGAAGGAGGACGTCACCGACCTCGTCCTCAACCTCAAGGACGTGGTCGTGCGCATGGAGACCGAAGAGGCGGTCGGGGCGCTGCACCTGCGGGCCCGCGGCCCCAAGGACGTGACGGCGGGGGACATCGAGGCTCCCGCGGGCATCGAGATCGTGAACCCGGGCCACCACCTGGCGACCCTCAACTCGAAGGGGCGCCTCGACGTCGAGTTCACCGTCGAGCGGGGCCGCGGCTACCAGGTCGCCGACCGCATGAAGCGCAAGGACGTGATCGGCGTCATCCCGGTCGACGCCATCTTCTCCCCGGTGCGCCGCGTGACCTACGTGGTCGAGCACACCCGGGTCGAGCAGATGACCAACTTCGACAAGCTGGTCCTCGAGGTCGAGACCGACGGTTCGGTCACCCCGCAGGATGCCGTGGTGCACGCCGCCCGGCACCTCGGCGGCCTCGTGGGTCTCTTCTCCGAGCTAGTGGACGGTCCGGCCGAGCCCGAGGGGCTCGACGCGGGCCCGCGTCCGCTCATCGACAGCGAGCGTCCGGTCGAGCAGCTCGACCTCTCCGTGAGGGCGCTCAACTGCCTCAAGCGTGAGGGGATCCACACGCTCGGCGAGCTCCTCGAGTGCACCGAGGAGGACCTCATGGACATCCGCAACTTCGGTGAGAAGTCGGTCCACGAGGTGCGCGACAAGCTCATCGACATGGGGCTCAGCCTCAAGACGAAGGACATCTAGCCATGCCTACGCCGACGAAGGGAGCCAGGCTCGGAGGCAGCGCCTCCCACGAGAAGGCGATCCTGCGCAACCTGTCGCGCTCCCTGATCACGCACGGGCGCGTCGTGACGACGCATGCGAAGGCGCGAAAGCTGCGGCCATACGTCGAGCGCCTGGTCACGAAGGCGCGCAAGGGGACCCTCCACCACCGTCGGCAGGTCCTGTCCGAGCTCGGCGACCGCTCGATCGTGCACCGTCTCTTCGCGGACGTCGCGCCGCGCATGGCGGAGCGTCCGGGCGGTTACACGCGGATCCTCAAGCTCGCCCAGCGCCGCGGCGACGCGGCCGATATGGCGATCATCGAGTTCGTCGAGGAGATCCCGGAGGTTGAGCAGCCTTGAGCGTGAAGCGCATGCTCGTGGCCTACGACGGCACCGCTTTCGCGGGGTACGCCGTCCAGCCCGGCCTGCGCACCGTCCAAGGCGAGATCGAGGCTGCCCTCGAGCGGGTCGTGGGGGAGCCGGTCCGGGTCGCGACGGCCGGACGCACCGACGCCGGGGTCCACGCGACCGGACAGGTCGTCTCGTTCCCCTGCCCGGTGGCGATCGACGCCCCCCGGGTCCAGGGAGCCGTCGGCTCCCGGCTCCCGGACGACATCTCGATCCTCGACGTCCAGGACGCCCCGGACGGCTTCCACGCCCGTCACTCGTGCGTGGGACGGTCCTACGTCTTCCTGATCTGGAACCACCCGTCCCGCCACCCTCTGCTCGACCGCTACGTCGTCCGGGAGGACCGGCCGCTCGACGTGAACGCGCTGGACGACGCGATGCGCGCGATGGTGGGCACCCACGACTTCTCGTCGTTGGCGCGGCTGCGGGATGACCAGGAGCCGGTTCGGACGGTCCTGCAGGCGGGAGCCGAGCGCGACGGCGACCTGATCCGCATCTACGTGACCGCGCGCAGCTTCCTGCATCAGATGGTCCGCAACATGGTCGGCACCGCGCTCGAGGTCGGGCTGGGCCGCAGGCCGGTCGGCTGGGTCGACGAGGTGCTCGCGTCGCGAGACCGAGCCGCGGCCGGACAGACGCTTCCGCCGCGCGGACTCACCCTCGTCGAGGCGGAGTACGAAGACATCGATTGGCCGAACCGTCCGGCGCCCGTTGGGCCATGGGCAGCGGCCGTGGCCAGAGCGATCTGAGGAGAGCGACGTGAAGACGTATACGGCGAAGCCCGGTGAGATCGAGCGCCGGTGGTACGTGGTGGACGCCGAGGGAGAGGTCCTCGGACGCCTCGCCACGCGCATAGCCACCGTCCTGCGCGGCAAGCACAAGCCCACCTTCACCCCGCACATCGACACGGGCGACTTCGTGATCGTCGTGAACTGCGAGAAGATCAGGCTGACCGGGAACAAGCTCGACTCGAAGATGTACCACCGCCACTCCGGCTACCCGGGCGGGCTGCGGTCCCTCTGGTACGGCAAGCTCCTCGAGACCCACCCCGAGCGGGCGATCCAGAAGGCCGTCTGGGGGATGATGCCCAAGACCACCCTGGGCCGCAGGCAGATGAAGAAGCTGAAGATCTACAAGGGCCCCGAGCACCCGCACGCGGCCCAGAAGCCGCAGCCGCTCGACGGGCGCGGACAGAAGCAGAACGAGGAGGCGTAACCGTGGCGGAGACGAGCGGATACGGCACCGGACGACGCAAGCAGTCGGTCGCGCGCGTCCGGCTGATCCCCGGCGACGGTCGGATCACGGTCAACGGCCGTCCATTCGAGAACTACGTGACCTCTCTGGTCCACCGGGTCAAGATCATGGACCCGCTCCGCGTGACGGGCCTCCAGGGCCGCTACGACGTCGAGGCGCTCGTGCACGGCGGGGGCAGCAACGGCCAGACGGGGGCCCTCAGGCTCGGGATCGCCCGGGCCCTGTGCGAGGTCGACCCCGATCTCCGGCCCACCCTCAAGCGCGCCGGCCTGCTCACGCGCGACCCGCGTGTGAAGGAGCGGAAGAAGTACGGTCTGCGCAAGGCGCGCAAGGCGCCTCAGTACTCCAAGCGCTGATACCGCGCCCGCCGTCCATACCGGGGGACCCATGGGCACGCTCTTCGGCACCGACGGCATCCGGGGCGTGGCCAACGCGGGGCTCCCGCCGGAGCTCGCCCTCCGGGTAGGGCGCGCGGTCGCGGTCGCCTGCGCGCGCGGGGTCCTCGGGTCGAAGCCGTCGGGCCGGCCCGTGGTCGTCGTTGGCCGGGACACCCGACCCTCGGGCCGGATGCTGTCCGATGCGGTAGCCGCGGGAGTGCGATCCGGTGGCGCAGACATCCGCGACGTCGGCGTGCTTCCGTCGGGCGGGGTGGCCATGCTCGCCGCCGACGACGACGGGGTCGGCGCCGGTGTGGTCGTCTCCGCCTCGCACAACCCGGCGCCCGACAACGGGATCAAGCTCCTCGGGCCCGACGGCGGCAAGCTCTCCCTCGAGGTGGAGTCGGAGGTGGCGGATCTGGTGGGCTCGGAGCTGGACCTCCCCACCGGGCCGGGGATCGGCGGAGACTCGCCGCTCGTCACCGACCCCGCGCAGAGGTACCTGGAGCTGGTCACGGAGCGGGTCCCCCTCGACCTGAGTGGCATGCGCATCGTGGTCGACTGCGCGAACGGCGCCGCGCGCTGGACCGCCCCCGAGGCGCTGCGCCGCATGGGAGCGGATGTGGTCGCACTCAACACCGGGGATGGCGAGGCGATCAACGACCGATGCGGTGCCACCCACCCAGAGGTCGTGGCGGAGGCGGCCCGGGCGCACGGGTGCATAGGGCTGACCTTCGACGGCGACGCCGACAGGGTGCTCGCCGCCGACGAGCACGGTCGGGTGGTGGACGGGGACGCCACCCTCGCCATCCTGGCGCGGCGGCTGTCCGAGCGCGGAGAGCTGAGCGGCGGCGCGGTGGCCGTGACCGTGATGTCCAACCAGGCGCTTAGACGGTGGTGCGCGAGCAACGCGATCGGCCTGGTCGAGACGCCGGTGGGGGACCGCAACGTCGTGGCGGCGATGTCCGATCGCGGGCTCGTGCTCGGGGGAGAGCAGTCCGGGCACGTGCTGCGCCTCGACCTCGCCCCCACGGGAGACGGGCTCCTCACCGCCCTCTGCCTGCTCGAGGCGGTCGTGGCCGCGGAGGGCAGGCTCGAGGACCTCGTCCCCTTCGCCCCGTTCCCTCAGGTCCTGGTGAACGTGCCGACGAACGGGAGCCCTTCGATCGAGTCGGACGGGGTGCGGGACGCGGTGGCCCGCGCGCAGGAGCGACTGGGGGACGGAGGTCGGGTGCTCATCAGGCCTTCGGGGACCGAACCCCTCGTCCGGGTCATGGTGGAGGCAGCCGAGCACGAACAGGCTCGCTCGGTGGCCGGCGAGCTGGCGGACGCGGTCCGGGAAGCCCTGGGAGGTTGAGATGTGCGGCATAGTCGCGATCCTCACGCGGCCACCCGGACGGGCGGCGCCCGCGGGGGCCGAGGTCGTCGAGGCCGTGAAGCGGGCCGTCGACGGGCTGGGTCAAGCGTCCCCGGTACCGTCCGCCGGGACGATCGCGTCGGCCGCCGCCGACGTCGAGTCGGCCGATGCTCTGCTGACGGGGGTGCCGGGCGTCCTGACCTTGGCCCGGGACGCCGAGGCGCGAACCGCCCTCGAGGTTCACCTGGGGGCGATCGACGCATGGATCGTCGAGGCCGAGACGATCCTGGACGCAGCCGGGGGTGACGCCTCTCACCTCGAGGAGACGAACGCCTCCATGCTCCGCCTCAAGGACGCGGTCTGGGCGGTCCGTCGTGACCGCCTCGTCACGTCTGCCCGGGCGGCCGAGCTGGCCGGTAGGGACGCGTCCGACGCAGCGCTGGCGGCGTTCACCTCCATACAGGTCGCGCTCTCGGCCATCGACAGGCTCGAGGTACGCGGACGCGACTCGGCCGGTGTGCACGTACTCGTGTCGGGTCACGGACTCGACCTCGACTCGCCGGCCCTGCGCTCCCTGCTCGAGACCCGGGCCGCCGATCCCCTCTTCAGGTCCGATGCCGTCAGGACCCCCGACGGCCACCTGGCCTTCGTCTACAAAGCGGCCGCGGAGATAGGCGAGCTGGGCGACAACACCCGCTCCATCCGCGACGCGATCGTCCGTGACGACCTGCTCCATGCAGCCGTCTCCGCCGACGGGTCGCGAGCGACCGTGCTCGGCCACACGAGGTGGGCGAGCGTGGGGATCATCTCGGAGGCGAACGCCCACCCGTTGAACCACGAGGAGGAGGACCGTCCGGACGGCCCCTACGTGGCCGCCGCACTGAACGGCGACGTGGACAACCACGCCGATCTGAAGGCCTCGGCGGGCCTGTGCATACCGGCCGAGATCACGACGGACGCGAAGGTCATCCCCGTCCTCGTGTCGCGGCGGATGTCCGACGGCGACGAGTTGGTCGAGGCCTTCCGGCGCACGGTGGCCTCCTTCGACGGATCCGTCGCGATAGGGGCGGTGTCGTCCGGCGACCCCGGCCGCCTGCTGCTCGCCCTCCGCGGGAGCGGCCAGGCCCTCTACGTCGGGTTCGCCGAGGACATGTTCCTCGTCGCCAGCGAGCCGTACGGACTCGTGGAGCAGTGCCGTACCTACCTGCGCATGGACGGGGAGGCCACGAAGGGTCAGGTCGTCGTCCTCGACGCCGCCGCGGCGGGGAGCGTGGAGGGCATCACGCGCGTCGCCTACGACGGGGGTCCGCTGCCGGTCGCCCCCGAGGAGCTGCAGGCGTCGGAGGTCACGACACGTGACGTCGACCGAGGCGAGTTCCCGCACTACCTCCTCAAGGAGGTGTCGGAGTCGCCGCGCTCCTTCCGGAAGACGCTGCGAGGCAGGCTCGTCGACCGGGACGGGGAGCCCTCCGTCGTGCTCGGGCCCGAGACGATACCTCCCGATCTCGCCGAGGCCCTCCGCTCCCGAACGGTCCACCGGGTGCAGGTGATCGGGCAGGGGACGGCGG
>Ga0247713_1000327_pt1 | contig 31391 bp, 39 predicted proteins | sample 21E_NmetaG_FD_189936 | JGI IMG/M metagenome (GOLD analysis project Ga0247713, IMG submission 189936) | Soil microbial communities from hillslope of Landscape Evolution Observatory, University of Arizona, Oracle, AZ, United States - 2-1-E_N | ecosystem: Engineered > Artificial ecosystem >...
ACGCCGGCGGGGTGGCAACCGACGACGCCATCAGGTCGCTGGTGATTTCCCAGAGGTTGCTGAGCACCCGCGAGATCATCCTGGTCCACCACACCGACTGCGGAATGCTGACCTTCACCGAAGACGGGATCAAGCGACAGATCCAGCAGGAGGTCGGCATCCGTCCGCCGTTTGCGTTCGAGGCATTCGGGGACCTCGAAAGCGAAGTCCGCCAGTCGGTCGCCCGTATCAAGGCCAGCCCATTCATCCCCCGCAAAGACAGTGTCAGGGGCTTCATATACGACGTGCGAACCGGGGACCTGCGCGAGGTGGAGTGAGCCCAGCCCGCCGATCGGCGGGCAGGATTGCGGTTTCGGGTTTTAAACAGGAGATGCCCGTTGACCGGCCACCTAACCGGACAACCACCGTCGTCGCCCATAGACTCTCCACCGTGAGGTATGCGGTCAGGATCTGGGTGAGGGAACGTGGTGTTATGGCACCGGCGGACAACCCCGAGGAACTGGTGGAGGCCGGCGGCCGGTCCACCGCCCTTCAGGGGCCACAAACCGGTGAAGCGGGGCCCTCTCCGCTCCGTTGATCTCCCAGAGGGCGCACCTTATGGCTGACCGGGTGTGCCTGGACCGCGGCGGCCGCCGGGTCCTCAAGGACGTCTCGGTAGCCATTGAGCGAGCGCAGGTTACCGCCGTGGTCGGCCCTTCGGGCTCGGGTAAATCGAGCTTGCTGCGGTGTTTCAACCGCCTGGAGGAGCCGCAAGAGGGTCGAGTTTTTTTGTCGGGTGAGGACACCCGGCAGATCGCCCCGGTGGAGTTGCGGCGGAGGGTGGGCCTGATCGCCCAGATACCGACGATATTTCCCGGCGGAGTGCGGGCAAACCTCGCCTACGGGCTGGACGACCCCCAAGACTTCGATCTTCGAACCACTCTTGAGTCGGTCGGCTTACCCGGGCATTTTCTGGAGCGGCCGTCGGACGCCCTGTCGGGCGGCGAAGCGCAGCGTCTTTGTATAGCCCGGGCTCTTGTCCGTAGCCCCGAGGTTCTTCTGCTGGACGAACCGACCGCGTCGCTGGACCGGGACGCCGTGAGGACGATTGAGAGACTGATCTGGGACCTTGCAGGCCGGGGACTGACGATAGTGATCGTGACCCACGATCTCGGCCAGGCGGGCCGCATCACCTCGCACGTGAAGCTCATGGTCGACGGCAGGCTGACTGCGGAGGGCGACGTGGGCGATGTCGAACTGGCGTGGCCGAAGGAGCAACGATGAGAGCAGTGGTGATAAGCCTTGCACTGACGGCGGCCGCATTGTTGATCACAAGAATCCAGAACCTGCGGATCGAGTCCGAGTTCATCGTCGCAGTGGTGCGGGCGGCGGTTCAGCTGGCGGTGGTTGCTGTGGTGATTGGCACCGTCTTCGATCACCTGGGACTGTCCGGCCTGTTCGTGTTGGTGATGTTCGCCGCAGCTTCGGTTACCGCCGGGCGGCGACTGCACGGAGTCAAAGGAGCGCTGCGGATCGGGGCCACATCAATCGCGGCGGGAAGCGTTCCTGCCCTGCTCGCACTGTTCGGCCTGGGCGGCTATGAATTGGAACCTCGCTTCGTCATCCCGATTTCCGGCATCCTGATAGGCGGCGCCATGACGGCAACCACTCTTGCCGGCCGCAGGATCAGAGACGAGCTCATCTCGAAGGTTGCGGAGATCGAAGCCCGTCTCAGCCTTGGTGTGACTGCCCGGTTCGCCCTGCGGTCCTATTTGCCATCGGGAATCCATGGGGCCCTGATCCCGGTGCTGGACCAGACCAAGAACGTCGGGCTGATCACCCTTCCCGGCGCTTTCGTCGGAATGATCCTGGGAGGTGCCTCCCCGGTTGAGGCGGCCCAGGTGCAGCTCACCGTGCTTTTTTCGCTGTTGGGAGTACAGGCCGTGGCGGCATCGGTTTGCGCGGCACGGGTGGGTCGCTCGTTCGTGGGTCCCGGCGAGCGCATGGTCCTCTAGGAGAAGGCAGGGAAGGGCAGGCAGCCCGGACCCGGTCGTTGCACCTCAGGCGCCGCTTAGGCTTCCAAGGAATGTCGTGGTGGCTACAGTCGGTGCCCCGGAATCGACGGACCGGGGACGGTCATCTCATGGCTCGGTCATCAGGTATTCGGTTCAGGCGAATCCACGCCCTGATGGGCTTCGTGGAGCGCGTATTGACCCGGCGGCGCTTCTGGGTGTCGATCACCCGGCTGCCGGACCGCTCGTTGCTGGCAGTGCATGGACGGGTTAACGCCCGCAACTCGCTGTGCTTCCGCAACTCACTGGATGACGCGTTCAACTTCTCGGCTCGGCCGGTGGTCGTGGACCTGCGAGACGCTGAGTTCACCGATATCGATGCGGTCAAAGCGCTGGCGGCTTCCTGGGACTCGGCAATCCGTCGCGGGGTGCCCGTTGAGCTGGTGTTGAACGTTGCCGGAAACCTGGTGCCTGCCGACTGACCACCTCCTTTACGCCGCTCCCGGGGGAAAAAGAGTTCGGGAGGGGCCTTCAACCTGCGTTAGGATGGTGTTGGTGAGCCGGGAAGCCTGGTCGGCGCTGATTCTTTCGTGGGGAGAAGGCGCCTGAACCTGAATTGTTTCTTTTTCCCAGCTGGGCAGCCGGGTCAGGTGCGCTGATGATTAGTCTCGACGCAGCCTGGGTGGCCGCCAACTTCGCCGAAGCGGAAGCGGCTCCATTTTCTCGGGAGGACCTCGGAGAGCTTTCGTTGCACCTCACTCCCATGGAACTGGAATGGGGCGAGGTTCTCTTCCACGAGGGCGAGCACCCGGGCGGGGTCTGGATTCTGCAATCCGGCGCCATCGAGCTGATCTACGGCACGGGGGATCAGCGGGCCCTGATCACGATGCTCAACTCCGGTGAATGTGTGGGAGACATCCAAATCCTGCGGGGCGTGGAGTCCCCTTTCAAGGCAAGGGTCGCCGAGCCGGCGTCCTGCCTATTCCTCGATCGATCGAAATTCGAGGATCTGATGATGACGAGCCCGTCGGTATCCCGGCGGTGGGCTGCCAAGCTGGCGCTCCAGGTGAGCCGCAATCACACCCGGATCGTGGGACTGCTTACCAATGCCCTGCGCGACCGTGTTGCCCAGTTCCTGCTGCATGAATCGGTTGACGGAACATTCCGGCACTCGCAGGGGACGATCGCATCGATGCTCGGCGTGCATCGATCGTCCATCAACCAGGTGCTCGGCGAGTTCGAGCAACTGGGTCTGGTCAAGGTCTCTTATCGATGCATCGAGGTAGCGGACCAAAGCGGTCTGGAAAAAATGGCTGTCGGACAGTTCGGCGGACGAGGAGGTGGTTGACGTGGAACCCGACAAGGGACAGGCAGGACTCGACGGTTCTGCCGGCGACATGACGATCACCGAGAATGGTCTTGCCGTGCGGAGAAGGCGGTCCGGTAACTCGGTTCACCTCCAGTTGGATGGGGAGCTCGACACCTATTCGTCGCACCTGCTGGAGCGCTGGATGCTCCGGGACGAGCAGGACGGCTGCGCTGAGCTGGTACTCGATCTGAACGGCCTGTCGTTCGTTGACTCGAGCGGCCTTCGGACTCTGATTGAAGCGGCCAAGAGAGCCGGCGCCGGGGCCTGGCGTCTGAGTGTGGTCAACGTACGGGGCATGGTCCGCAAGATCTTCGACATCACCGACATGGATTCGCTTTTGGACTACTGCCAACGTCAGGTCAGTACCAGGAGTTAGCCGGGCCCAAGAAAGCCTCCCCCGCAGCATTGTTGTTTTTCCGACAATGCTGTTGGTGGGTAGAGGATTCGGGCAACCTCCCTGAGGGAACTCAATTTAGTGATCCTCGACCATTGAAAGGGAGGTGGCACTCCGTGGGAGACGTAGGAGGGAATACGCTTACGCAGTCGCCGGACGCGCCTGCGGAGGAAGCCCCCGACCACAACGAAGCCCCCGTGGCTCAAGGTCGGACCAACGTGATAACGCATCCTTTGGGAAACCCGGCCGGCATGCCGCTGACCGGGGTCAGCCGCGCACGGGGAGGGGTTTCGGTCTGGTCGGTCCTCAGCGGAGCGCTGGTCGCCCTGGGCGCCTTTGCCATACTCAGCGGTATCGTGGGAGCCCTACTCACGGCCACCGGGCAGACGGAGGCAGGCTTGGTGATGGGAGACATCACCGCCGCCGGGGTGGCGGTGTTTGCCGCGCTGGTGATCATTCAGTTTCTTGCTTACTTCTGGGGGGGTTACGCCGCGGGCCGGATGGCCCGAGGCTCGGGCCTGGCCAACGGAGGCCTGGTTGCCGTCACCGGGATTGCGATTCTGCTGCTACTTGCCGTCCTATGGACTCAGTTAGGCGGCACAACCCTCAACTCTCCGGTGGCTCCAGTCGGCGAATGGTCCAATCTCTCCAGCGGCGCCGGGATTGTTCTATTGCTCGCGATGCTGTTGGGAGGCGCGTTTGGTGGCAGAGCGGGCGCTGGCTGGCACAACAAACTGGAGAATGCTCAGCTTCCGGGAGCGGTCCGATGACCGCCCTGGAAGCCGGCGGTGTCGGTCCGCCGCTCGAGAGCCGGACCGACACGGCCGGTGGGCGGCCACGGCCGGTACGCCGGCGCTCGACCCCGCGCAGGCTGGTGGGCGTTGCCATGAACATCGTGATGTTCTTCGTGCTCCTCGGCGTAGCCGCGGCTACGGCCGTCCTGGGACTCCTCTACATGATCGCGGTGGGGACCATCGACTGAGCCGGCGGATGGTCGCCTTCACCAGTCAAGGGGCAGGCGGAGGTCGTCGCAGCCGCTTCGGTGCCCACACCTGTCGGTCTTAGACCGGGCTCAGACTTCCCGCCCGGCTGTCGGGGGTTGCCGGGGACCTTGTCCGGTTCCTCGCCGTCAGTGCGTAGACCGAGGTGAAAAGGACCGCCCCGGTGAGAACGATGGTGGGACCGGACGCGATGTCCAGATGGTAGCTGCCGATCATGCCGGTGAATCCGCAGAATGCACCGATAATCGTGGCCAGCGGAAGCATTTTCGCGAACGAGTTGGTCAGCAGCCTGGCCACCACGGCAGGAATCACGACGCCGGCCGCGATGAGTGTCACTCCCATGACATTCATCGTGGCGAGGATGGACAGGGCCAGCACCAACATCAAGAGGGCGTCCATGCGGGCGGTCTTGACGCCGGATGCAGCCGCTACCTCCGGGTCGAAGGTCGAAAAAAGCAGGGGCCGGTACTGGAGGAAAATCACTGCGGCAGCAAATATCGTGACCCCGATCACCATCCATACGTCGCCGCGGCTGACCCCCAGGACGTTGCCGAAAAGAACTGCGTCCGGGTTTCGCCCCGGCGACCCGAAGACCTGGATGAGGGCAAGCCCCAGGGCGAAGGAAGCGGTGGTGATCACACCGATCGCCGCATCGGACCCTATAGACCGGCGGCGGGTGACCCGGCTGATCATCAGGGCCGACGCCAGGCCCCAGATCCCCGCCCCGACGAAGACGTTGACGCCAATCAGGGCACTGGCGGCGAACCCGCCGAAGATGGCATGGGACAGTCCGTGGCCGATGTAGCTCATGCCGCGCAGTACCACGTATACGCCGATCATTCCGCACAGGGCGCCGGCTATCGTTGCGACCGCCAGCCCGTTGCGAAAGAACTCGAACTCGAAGGGCCTCAGGAACTCGCTCAAGGTCATCTCGGACGGGAGTGGACGGCCTTGATCGGCACCACGTTGCTGCGGTCGTACGGGTCCAGAATCACCGGGATGCCGGCGTGCTTCAGAACCTCCATCCGGGCCCCGTAGGTGGCTTCGAGGACCTCGGGAGTCAGGACGTCCTTCGGGGCGCCGACCCCGATCACCTCCTGGTTGAGGCAGACGAGCGTCGGAAGGTGGGCGGCTATCCCGTTCAAGTCGTGAGTGGTCAGCAGAATCGAGAGCCCGTCGCGGTTCAGATCGTCCAGCAAGTGCAGGACTTCGTGCCGGGTGGTCAGGTCCACGCCCGACGTCGGTTCGTCCATCAGCAGCAACTGAGGCCGGCGGACCAGCGCCCGGGCGATGAACACGCGCTGCTGCTGTCCTCCGGAGAGGTCCCGGATGTGGCGGTTCTGTAGCGAGGCGATTCCCAGCCTGTCGAGTACCCCGGTCACCTCGGCCCTCTCTGCCCGGCTGGGCCAGGGAACAATCCGGCCCCCGGCGCGGCCGACCAGGACGCACTCGGAGACGGTAATCGGGAAGTTCCAGTCGATCGTCTCCACCTGGGGGACGTAGGCAACCGACAGGCCCTTTTGTCTCCTTACCGTGCCGGCCACCGGGGCCACGGTGCCCAGCAGCGCCCGAAGCAGGGTGGTCTTCCCGGACCCGGAGGGGCCGACCACTCCGATGAAATCCTCCTGACGGACGTCCAGGCTGACGTTGACCAGTACCGGATCCCCGCCGTAGGAGCAGGTGACCCGGTCGATGCCGATCAGCGGCGCGCCGGGGGTCATTGCGGGTAGTGGGCCACGTCCGGGGCAACATCCGACACGTCGAATGCCTTTAGGGCCGAAGCGTCGCCGCCCAACGATTCCACCATCGTCACGAAGTCGAAGCGCATCAGCCCCATCCAGGAGTGTTCCGGATCGCCCGGCCTGCCGGGAAGGTCGTCGTCGCGAAGCACGTCCACGTAGCGGATGCCGGTTTCCCTGCCGATCTGTTCCAAGACCGGGCTGGGGAAAACCTCAGAGCCGAATATCGCCTTTACGTCCTCGGCTCTGACCTGGTCGATGAGGTCTGCCACCTCCCGGGGCGTCGGATCCTCGAAGTCGGAGACCTGGATGGCGCCGACAACGGTCCAGTCGTAGGTCTGGGCGAAATAGGCCCAGGCGTCGTGGTACGTCAGCAGCTTACGGTCGTCCCGGGGAACAGTTGCGAAGCTGGTCCTCATCGCTTCATCGAACTCGTCGATCCTGCTGGAGAAGGCTTCGAAGTTGGCTGCGTAGGCGCCGGCGTTGTCCGGATCGCGCTCCGACACCGTATCTTTGATGATCTCGGCATAGCGCCGTACCAGCGTTGGGTCGGTCCACAGATGGGGGTTGGGCTTTCCTTCATCTCTGGGGAACGAGAAGTCGTAGAGGTACTCGTCTTCGCCGATCGTCAGGTTGCCCAGCTCTACCAGCTCACCGCCGTCCTTGAGGTTGCGCTCCGCCAGGTTTTTCGTCGGCTCTTCGAGCATCAGGCCGTTGATGAATACCACGTCGGCCCGGGAAAGTACCTCCGCCACGCTGGGAGACGGCTCGAAGGTGTGCGAGTTCGTGCCTTCCGGCACGATGCCGGTCACGTCCGCAAGGTCGCCCACCACATTCGAAGTGATACTTGTGATCGGGGCGACCGTGGTGACGATCTGAAGCCGGCCCTCGGTGGGGTCGGGGTCGGAGGCGCCGGTTGTCCCGCCGCCGCAGGCGGCTAGGAGCAACGCACAGGTCAGACACAACGTCTGCCGGGAAACATTCCGTATCCTGCGCAGAACGGCCTCCTTGTTAGGAGCGGAAGTCTATGGCCAGACGATGCTTATTGCAATTTAGTGGCGTAATGAGCTTCCCGGCCAACCCGGGCAGATGGGATGATCGGATATCGATTTCGGCGGCGGAAGGAACAGGGGCACGGCAATGGTTGAGGGCGAGATAACCGAGCACCCCCCAGGGGTGGTGGATCTGTTCGAGCCCCTCCAGGTCCTGTTCGACCGGGGGCCCGACAACTGCCCTCTGCCCGAACCCGTCCGGACTCTGTACGGCGGCGGTTTCGGCTTCGACGGCCCGCTGCTCTACGCAAACTTCGTGCAGTCCATAGACGGGGTGGTCTCGCTGGGGTCGGTCCATTCTCCCGCTCCCGAGATAAGTGGCCACTCGCCGGCCGACCGCTTCGTGATGGCCTTGCTGCGTGCCGCCGCCGACGGAGTCCTGGTGGGGGCGGGCACGATGAGGGACACCGCGCTGCCGTGGACTGCGCAATCGGTCTTCCCGCAGCTGGCACCAGATTTCGCCCGGCTGCGGGCCGGCCTGGAAAAGCCTGCCGACCCCCGGCTCATCCTGCTGACCGCAAGCGGTGAGATCGACGTCGGACATCCGGCGCTTGCCGCCGGGGCGATGGTGCTGACCACCGATGCGGGGGCCTCCAAGCTGGCCTCTTCGTTGCCCCCGGAGTGCGAGTTGCATGTCCTGCCCGGGGAGGGCGAGATAGACATGACCGAAGCTCTGCAGCTCGTCGGGTCGCAAGGTCTGCGCTACGTGCTCAGCGAAGCGGGTCCCACTGTCACCGGGCAGCTGGTCGAGGCCGGTCTGCTAGATGAGCTGTTCCTTACCATCGCTCCCGTGTTCGCCGGAGGGGGCAACGGAGACGGGTCCGGGCTGCTGGAAGGTATCCGAATGCTCCCCGACCGCAGGGAGAGTCGGGAGCTCATCAGTGTCAGGTGCTCGGACAGCTACCTGTTCCTGCGATACGGCGCCCCAAGCATCCAGGACCAACCGGTGCCCACGGCTTGACGGTCGTATGCGTATAGCTCTTGTTGCACCGTTGATCAGTCCGATCCGCGAGCCACAGATAGGCGGTGTGGCGACCTTGTTGAACGACCTTGCCCTGGGTATACAGCAGGCGGGACACGAGGTCAGTCTGTTCGCAGCCTGCGGCTCTCGTGTCGAGGGGATCGATGTGGTTGATACCGGCATCCGCCCCGAGGATCTGGCCGAAACCCTTTTTCGTCCCCTGGCCGCTGCGGCGCCTGCTTCGCAGGCCCGCCGCCGCAGCGAGCTTGCACGCCGGGCCTTCGAGCGGGTTTACGGTCTGGTTTCCGCCGGGAAGTTCGACGTGGTGCACAATCACAGCTTCGACGCCGAGGCGATCGTGGGGGCTTGCCGGTTGGGCCGTCCGGTGGTGCACAGTCTGCACCTGCCGCCGGACCCGGCGGTCTCCCGGGCGGTCGCCGATGCCCAGAACAGCCCCCACCCTCCCGTAGTGGCCGCGGTCTCGCGCTCGCAGCTCGAGGGTTGGCGAAGGCTCAACCGGATAGATGTCCTGCTGCCCGCCGGTATACCGACCGCGCGCATTCCCTGGTCGGCCACAGCGTCCGGCGGCTTGCTGTTAGCCGGCAGGATCAGTCCCGAGAAGGGCGTGCTGGATGCCGTCAAAATCGCTGCCGCCTGCGGAATGCCCCTGACGATTGCAGGAAACCGGTACGACGAGAAATACGCCCGCCGGGTTGACGAGGCGGCCGAACGTGCCGGGGGAATCCGCTTCGCCGGATCCCTACCCCGCAGCCGGCTGTGGGAACTGATGGCAAGTGCCTCGGCGCTACTGTTTCCGATCCGCTGGGAGGAGCCGTTTGGGCTGGTCACGGCAGAAGCGCAGGCTGCCGGCTGCCCGGTGGTGGGCTACCGGAGAGGGGCTCTGTCGGACGTCATCTCAGACGGCGAGACCGGTATCGCAGTGGATCCGGGAGACCTGCAGGCGGCGGCCGCGGCGGTTCCCCGGGCTATGGCCTTCGACCGGCGGCGCTGCCGCCTTCATGCCGAGTCGGCACTGGACATCGGGCCGGCGATCGAAGCCCATCTGCGGCTCTACGAACGCCTGTCGGCGGGGGAAGCCGCGGCCGGCTGAGAGTTACGGCTCTCGCCCGGGCTCTACTTCCTGAAGCCGGGCCATGCTGAACATGTAGACCTGCTCGGCCGAAGCGCTAGCTTCGGTTGCCTCCACCAGAAAGGCGGTGTGGTCTCCCACCGGAATCCGGCCGATCACCCGGCCGACAATCCGGCTGGGGCATGCGTCCAGGAGGGGGACTCGCTCGGGCCCTTCGGTCCACTCACATCGTGAGAACTTGTCGATCTCGTGTCCCGAGTGGGAGCCGAATAGGTCGACCAGTTCTGTCCTCAACCTCGGAATGAGGTGAACCGCAAGCCACTGGGCCGCGCCTGCCACCTCGTGGGTGTGGTTCTTCTCGGAGATGCACACCAGCAGCCTGGGTGGGTCGACGCTGCACTGGCTGACGAAGCCCACCAGGCATCCCGAGCGCCGGCCTCCTGCGGCAGCAGTGACGATGAACATCGGGAAGTCCAGCTTGTCCAGGAAGGCTTCGATGTCGTTCGTCAAGGTTCAAGCGCCGTTGCTTCTACAAAAGCGCAGGAACTCCTCCCTCATCGACGGGTCGTTTTCGTAGTTGCCTCGCCAAAACGACGTCCAGGTCCTGGACTGCTCCTCTCGTACCCCCCTCATCTGGGTACATAGGTGGGTGCCTTCCAGGTGCACCGCCACTCCGTGGGGCTCCAGCAACTCGACCAGAGTGTCCGCGATTTGCTGACCGACCCGCTCCTGCACGGTGAACCGGCGGGCGAACAGCCGCACCAACCGGGTGAGCTTGGAGATCCCGATGATGTTCTCGTGGGCGACGTAGCCAACGTAGGCGTGGCCGAAGAAGGGCAGTGAGTGGTGCTCACACAGGGCATAAAAAGAGATGGGTCCCTCGATGATCTGACTGATGGAACAGTCGGGGCCTCCCCGGCACTCGGTCGGGAAGGCGGTGAGCAGCTTGGAGTCGCCCTCGTAGCCCATGGTGGAATCGAAAAGCGCCTTCAGGAAGCGCTCGGGCGTGTTCAGGGTTCCCGGGGTGTCCAGATCCATGCCCAGGGAGCCGAATATCTCTGCAACGTACTGCTTGTAACGTTCCCACTGCTCGACCGAGATCTGCCTGGGAGTGACCTGCTCCCAGTGGGAGGTCTCCTCCGGGTCCTCCACCAGCACGGAAGTGACTGCCCGCCCATTACCCGATCGGTTGCGGCTCGAGGGGATGTGATCCTGCGTGGACTTGTCCGTCAATATGCACCTCTGAATTGGTTGACGCTTTCACTGCATGAGGACAGATTAATGCGGCTGGGCTCCTTCGTCTGTTCAGCCCACGTCGCGGCGGACAAACCCGAGGAGCCCGATTCCGGTCAGAGCGGAGGCGGTACCGATGAGAAGCAGGGTCGGCACAAGCGCAAATCCATCGAGGAAGAACACGGGTGCGTGCTCGAAGGGGGACAGGTTGAGGACCCAGGTCGGAAATTGAAGCAGTCCTCCTAGCTGCGTGATTACCGCGACTCCGGCCAGGGCTGCCCAGGAGGCGGCGGACGCTCTCGGCCACAGCCCGAACAAAGCGACGGTCAGGCCGGCCATGACCGCCACCGCGGGGAACTGCAGAAGCGCCCCCGGGGCGAGGTCCCTCAGTGCCGCACCGGGACCACCACTTTGGAGGCCGTGAACCAGCCCGGTGAGAAATCCGGCAGCGAACAAAAGGCATGCGACTCCCCCCAGGACGATACCTACGTGACCCAGCAGCCAGCGTCCACGGGAGACCGGGGAGGCCAGCACCGGGTCGAGCCGGCCTGCGAGCTCCTCGGACCGAAGCCGGAGAGCCGCCTGGATGGCATAGGCCGCAGCGAGCAGGGCCACCACCCCCATCACCGCAGCGAAGTAGGCCCGGACGATGTCCTCCTGGACGCCGCCCATTCGCTCGAAGATCTCGGCCAGCTCGGGACTTTCGTCGAGCATCCCTGAGATGCCTTCGGCGAGCAGGCCGAAGACGGAGCCGAGAACCACGAACGCACCCAGCCATGCAGCAAACTGCCCCCGGTGAATGCGCCACGCCAGCCTGGCCGGAGTGTCGAGGCCACCGGCGGCATCGGCGGGCCCGGGCCGGGCGGGGATCAGGCCTTCCCCCAGGTCGCGCCGGGATACCAGCGCCGCCGAAAGGCCCACACAGACGGCCACCAGGCCGGCCGGCAGCAGGAAAACCTCCCACCGCTCGTTCGCAAACGGGCGGACCAGCTGTGACCAGCCGATCGGCGACAACCAGGAAAGAATCGACATTCCCCCCGATCCGGCCGAATCACCGGCCGCCCGTAGCAGGAACGAGAGGCCCAGCGCGGTGCCGGCCAAACCGCCGGCGGCGCGGGCAGAATGGGTCAGCTGAGCTGCGACTGCGGCGAGCGCGGCAAAGCTCCAACCGGCCGAGGTGAACGCCAGTCCCAGGGCCAGGGACCCGGCGGCCGGCTCGCCCAGCACCGACAGCGCGACCCCTATGGCGATCCCTATTGCCAAGGTGGCCCCGAAGGCAACCGCCAATGCGGCGACCAGGGGAGCGTACCTGCCTACCATCGCCGAGCCCACGAGCTCCAACCGTCCGGCTTCCTCCTCCGCCCGGGTATGGCGCACCACCGTGAAGATCCCCAGCAGGCCTACCAGGGTGGCGCCGAAACCGCCGATCCTCCACGAGGTGAGCCCGCCGATGGACAAAAGGTTGTACCCGCGCCCGGTGAGAGCCACCAGCGCGGGCGTGCGGCCGAGGGTGCCCGCAAAAAGGCGGCGGGAGTCGATGGTTGGGTAGAGCTCCTGGAAAGCCGATGCGACGGCGAAGGCAAGCGTGGCCATAGCCACAATCCACACCGCGAGTCGCACGCGATCGAGCCGAACGGCCAGCCGGACCAGCCGGCCGGTGCCGGCAAGCACGGTCACCGCCCGGCGGTGGGGTGCTCGGGGTCCAACTCGTAGTGCCTGAGGAACATCTCCTCCAGCGTGGGGGGGCGGGTGATGATGCTGCGGACGCCGCACTCACTCAGCCGCTGTAGCACCGCACTCAAGCTCGCGCTTTCCGCCCGGCACTCCGCCCGGTGGCCGTCCACCCTCACGTCGAAAACCCCGGAAATCGAATTCAGGTCATGAGGCGGGTTGTCCACCTCGGCGATCACGATGGTCCGGGTCAGGTGCCGAAGCTCAGAGATGGCCCCGGACTCGACGGTCCTCCCGTCGCGGATGATCGTCACCTTCTGGCAGAGGGCCTCGACCTCGGAAAGGATGTGGCTGGACAGCAAGACGGTCCGGCCGGCAGACATCTCCTCCTGGATGCAGCTACGAAACTCCGCCTCCATCAACGGATCCAACCCCGAGGTCGGCTCGTCCAGCAGGAGCAGTTCCACATTCGAGGAAAGGGCTGCAATCAGGGCCACCTTCTGCCGGTTCCCCTTCGAGTAGGTCCTCGAACGCTTGGTCGGATCAAGGTCGAAACGGCGGATGAGCGAGTCCCGCCGCCGGATGTCTAGGCTTCCCCGCAGACGGCCCAGAAGGTCGATTACCTCCCCGCCCGAAAGCGCCGGCCACAGCGTCACGTCGCCGGGGACGTAAGCCAGCCGGCCGTGAAGGGAAACCGCGTCGGCCCACGGATCCTGGCCGAGCATCCGCGCTTCGCCGCCGCCGGCCCTCAGCAGTCCCAGCAATATCCGAAGGGTCGTGGACTTGCCTGACCCGTTCGGTCCCAGGAACCCGTGGACCTCACCCCGTTCCACCGCAAGATCGAGGCCGTCGAGGGCCCTGGTGAGACCAAAGTTTTTCTGAAGTCCCGACACCTCGATTGCCGCGGCCAAACGACTCTCCGATCCACTGACTGATATCGCCCCTGACAGCGCAGTTCTGGAGGCATCCTACCGGCGGGCACAGCGTCGCAAACACAGTGAGAACAACACGCGTACGCACAGGTATGGGCGAGCAATATCACCCTGGCACGATCCCTACTAGTCCGACGGCACTCGCCAGGCATGCCGCCGGGGTGGACTTCATCAAGAACGTTTAGAACAAGGGGTGGTCATCGGGCCGGCCAGGCGGTCCCGGTCGAGCATCGCCAGGCGGCGAGGGTTCGACATCCCATCCCGCCATCAATCAAGGCAAGCAGTCCAGGGCGAAAGTCGTTTGGGGACGACTACTGCGGCGAGGGAGCGGGCGACGTTCGTGCCGTCGGGGACGGACTTGCCCGCGGGGAGGAGATGCTTCCGCCCCCTCCGATCGTGGCGGTGGGCCTGGGGGTAGGAGTCCTCGAAACCCCCTCCTCATCCGGAGTGGTTGAGCCCTCCGGATCCGATCCGTCGATCGTCGGAGCCAGCGCGGGGGCCCCGCCCAGCTCGCGCTCACGTTCCTCGGTAAGGCTGGGACGCCCGGTGCCCGTTGCCCGGACCGCCTCGACCGCCTCGGACAGGTTCCATCTCTCCTCGGGCTGGATTGGCCGGTACTCACCACTCGGCCACATGACGTAGCCGGCAAAGACCAGCGCGGCAAGGCCTGCCATGCCCAGGCCCATCCCCCACGCCGGACGCTTGGAATACAGGTTGGCAAACCCCTTCAACGCCCGTTTCCCCACGTTGTACGCAGTAACCGTCATGCCCCCGACCGGCAGAATGAGCATCAGTGTCTGGATCCCACCCACCGCGGCCCGGGCTGGGTCACCTCCAGCGAGCGCTTGTGATATCCGTGCGCGCTGCACGAAAAACGAGTCCCAGGTAGTGGCCAGGATCCGGGGGGCGCTGATGACCAGCATCGTGAACAGGCCGATGAGCACAGGAACGACGAGGAGCACCCAAACCGTCACCACCTTGCGCACCCACGGCTTCAGCTCGCTGACCTTGCGGGGCGTCTCGCGGTTGGGGATGAGTGACGACAGAGCCGGCTTGATCCGGCCGAACAGGTCCGGTACCCCGGTGGAGTCCGCCATCACGAAGTAGCCGTCAAGCCTGAGGAAGGGAATGAAGTTGTAGATGATCAGCAGGTGCTGAATCATGATCAGCACCAGGATGGGTTCGAACCCGGTCAGGAAATAGACGCCACCGACGCCGAGCGCAAAAATGGCGTTGAAGTACACCCCTCCCAGATCGGTGCGTACCTTGCCCGCCTTGCCCAGCGAGTAGACGTCGGTGACGTCGGTGAAGAATGCGGGCCAGATGATGTAGATGCCGAAGCCGATCTTGCCCGGCGTAGCCCCGCTGTACCTGCAGGCGGTCGCATGGCCCAGCTCGTGCCAGCCCACCGACAGGATCAAAAGAGCATAGAGAAGCAGCATGATCATCGGCTGGTAGAGGGTGTCCCTCATCCCCTGGCCTACCCCGTGAACCCCGAAGTACCACACGTCGAGTGCAACCAATCCGATGAGCACCGCCACGATCACCGGGGGCCAGAACAGGGGCCTCAGAAGACCCGCGATCACGTTGACCGCTCGAGGCGGGACCAGCGTGCAGCGTAGCTTCAGGGCGAGAAGCGGGTCGGGTTTCTGCAGGTCGGGTACCTTGCCGTCGGGGCCTACAACCACCCCGTCCCGGCGCAGGTTGTTGTCTATCAACGTCTTGACGTTGTCGGGGCTCACCGTGCGGCCGTACCGGTCGCTCACCCGTTCGGCGATCTCTCGCAGGCTGCGCTGCCCGTCGATCTCCTCCACCACCAGGTAAACCAGCTTGGTAAGCTGAATGATCTGCCCGTCGCGGCGGCGGATGAGGAACCGTCCCTCCTTGAAGCCGGACCCCTCGTCCTCACCCAGTAATTCCACTCCATCCGCCATCCTGGGCGGCGGCTCGGCGCCGGAAGCGGCAGGGCCGCCGTCGCGCCGCCGGCCACGCTGTTTGGGTTTCTGTAGCGTCGGCTTGTCCTGTGCTTCGGTCAGAACGGCCGGCTGGTCACCAACGTCCCCGACCCGGGGCTCGTCTTCAGGAATGGCTGCGCCTCCGCTCTTTCAGTCAAGAATCTTTCAGTCAAAAAGAGGCGGCCCGTCACGGGCCGCCTCTTTTTACCCTCGGTCCTAACCTACAGGGACTGGGTGATGTCCACGTCCTGCTCGGCGTTCGCGTAGGCAATCGAGTTGTCCGACAGGACATTGGCTGCCACCGCTGCGTTCACCGGAGCCGCCAGGTTGGCGTTGATCAGTGCCATCTCCTCCCGCTCGGGAAGGGGCTCGCTGCCGTGCTCCTGCAGTTCCTCGGGTGTCATCTCATCGCTGATCGGTTCGGTCATGGCATCTCTCCTGTTCAGATTTCCTGGTCCATCAGCGCCTGCTGCTGCGCATCGGCGATCGCTGTGGACGAGTCCGAAAGGACGTTTGCGGCCACCGCCGCGTTGATTGGTATGGCGATATTGGCGTTTACGAGCGCCATCTCCTCCCGTTCGGGAAGCTGTTCACTGCCTTGTTCGGCGAGCTCTTCGGCCGTCAAGGCGTCGTCGTTGTCAGCCATGTCGGCCTCCTAGATGCTCTGCTCGATGTCGGCGTACTGCTCGGCGTTCGCGTATGCCGTTGCGTTGTCCGACAGGACGTTGGCCGCCACTGCGGCGTTGACCGGAGCGGCCAGGTTCAGATTGACGAGGCTCATCTCCTCTCGGTCCGGCAGCTGGTCCGTCTCCTGCTGGGAAAGCTCTTCGGGCGTTAGCTCATCGGTCATTGGTGCCTCCTTGGGATTCATCGAAAGTCGGGGTGCCGCTCTACAGGCTTTGGTCGATGTTTGCGGTCTGCTCTGCGTTCGCATAGGCAACCGAGTTGTCGGAGAGCACGTTTAACGCTACCGCGGCGTTCACCGGAGCTGCCAGGTTGGCGTTGATCAGAGCCATCTCCTCCCGCTCGGGAAGCTGTTCGCTGCTTTGCTGCTCGAGCTCTTCGGCGCTCAACTCGTTGTCGCTCATGTCGATCTCCTCTCGATCACGGTTTCTTTTCAGTTCCATTGCTGCGGTTCTCCCCCGCCGAGGATTTCTTACCGCTGCGCTGCACAACCGAAACGCGTTGGGTTGAAGAGACGTGGTTAATGGAGTTCTCGCCTTCCCCCACACTGGCTGCAATCACCGCGGAGATGCCTCCCTGGACATTTATCCGGGAGTTGTCCTCGCCCGGCTCATTGACAAAGGTCTTGTCAATCACTTTCCTGATCCGCATGGGTATGCGATTCCCCCAATGGCGATTTGCAAACCGGCTGATCGTGCGTGGCAAGCCTGTGACGCTAAGCTCCAGCGCCGTCGAGAGGATCGAGTCGATCGAAGGGCAGATGGGCCGCATCTCCCGAAGCATTCACCTGAGCTTCCCCCAGATGGACGCGGCGCTCGATGCCGAAGTTCGAGAGGATGGTTGCGGTCGTTCAGGCCGAGGTCGAGCGGGCCGGTACGCAGGCAGGCCGCGATGCGTGACCGCAAAGACGTCGACGAGGACATCGAAGACTAGACGGAAACTGTCTCGGCCACTATCAGGTCCACCACATCCTCCAGCCGGCCGGTGCGCTCGTAGACCTCCAGCTGGCGGGAGGCTCCCGTTCCCCGGGAGCGGACCTGATCCAAAAGATCCGTAACCTGTTTCGTCTCGCCCCGTTGGTCGAGCGTCGGCCCGACAAACTCCATCAGCTTGGAGAACATCTCACCGGCGGGCAGTGACCGTTCCCCCACGACGTCGATCAACTCGTCACTCCCCCCGTAACGTGCGGCGCGCCACACAGCTGCCTGCAGGAGCTCCGGTCGTAGCTCGTCGGCCGGCACCCCCTCCCGAGCCTGCTGATGGCAGGCCTGGCACAGTGCTCGTATCAGTGCCGCGACGAGCAGCGAATCCTCTACGTTCATGCATACGTCCGCGATCCGGACCTCCAGAGTGTTGAACTTGTTGGAGGGCCTGACGTCCCAGTAGATGCGGGCCGGGTCGTCGATGCTTCCGGTGGCAAGCAGCAGCTTGACCAGCGCGTCGTACTCCGAGCGGTTGCGGAACGACCCCGGCATCCCGGCGATCGGCCATCTCTGCCAAATGCGGTTGCGGTAGCTGCAGTAGCCGGTGATTTCGCCCATCCAAAACGGGGAGTTCGCCGAAAGAGCGAGTATCGAGGGCAGCCAGGCCCGGACGCGATTCATCACCTCGATGGCATCCTCCGGGTCGTCGAATCCGACATGGACGTGGCAACCGGACACCACCTGTTCCCTCGCCAGCTGCTGGTAGTTGCGCTCCAGCCGAAGGTACGCGACCTTGGGAAAGGTAGCCGTAGTCCGCCAGTCGGAAAGGGGGTGGGTACCGGTGGCGGCGATCCGCCGTCCCGCCGCCCGGGCCGCCTCGGCGGCCGTCCTGCGGAGCTGCCGTAGCTCCCGGCTCAATTCATCGAGGCTCTCGCACACCGCGGTTCCGGTCTCCACCTGGGATTTTTGGAGCTCCGGCTCCACCTGATCGGTTTCGGAGCCGGAAAGGACTTTCTCGGCGTCCGGCGCAATCTGCCTCGTCTCAGGATGAATAAGGTGGAATTCCTCCTCCACGCCAAGGGTGAACACGACGACTATTGCCTTTCCTCTCGGTGGTCCGGGGTGGACCGTGGGTTCATCCGTTCGTACCGGTGCTTAGGCTGATGCTTGAGGATGAGCCGCTTGAGGAAGCGTCTTTGCCCAATCCAGACGGAAATTAACCGATCTCGCGGAGTGCTCCATGGAGGCCGCAGTGCCCATTCTGCAGATACCGGTCTGCAGCGCTGTTTGGGGACCGCTCGAGCGCCGGGCGAACCAGGGGAATGGCGCTACCCTTACAGAAGGAGCGGAGTTCCGAGACGACGACGCAGCAGCATCGTCCAGTCGCTTGGGGAGCGCCCAAGGTGGCTGGAGGTTTGATGTTCGAACTGTTGGTCGAGAAGGCGCCCGACGCCATTATTGTTGTCGGGTCCGACGGGCTGATCAGGCTGGTGAACCGTCAAACCGAGGTGCTTTTCGGCTACTCCCGGGAGGAGCTGACGGGTCGGTCCGTGGAGCAGCTCATCCCGGACCGGCTTGCCTCCCACCATCCGCAGCTGCGAACCGGGTTTTTCGACAAGCCTTCCGTCCGAGCTATGGGGGCCGGACTGGAGCTGGCCGCCCGCCGCAAAGACGGCACCGAGTTTCCCGTTGACATCTCCCTGTCGCCTTTGGAGACCGAAGACGGAATGATGGTTTTTGCCGCGGTCCGCGATATCACCCAGCGCAAGAGGGCGGAAGCGAAGTTCCAGGGACTGCTCGAAAGTGCCCCGGACGCGATTGTGGTCATGGGTAGCGACGGGCTTATCCGGCTGGTGAACCGTCAAACCGAGGTGCTTTTCGGTTACTCCCGGCAGGAGCTGTTGGGTCGGTCCGTGGAGCAGCTTATTCCGGACCGGCTTGCCTCCCACCATCCGCAGCTGCGAACCGGGTTTTTCGACAAGCCTTCCGTCCGCGCTATGGGAGCCGGACTGGAGCTGGCCGCCCGCCGCAAAGACGGCACCGAGTTTCCCGTAGACATCTCCCTATCACCGCTTGAGACCGAAGAGGGGGTGCTGGTCTCGGCGGCGGTGAGGGACGTTACCGATCGCAAGCGGCTCGAATCCGAGCTGGAGGCGGCCCGGGACCAGGCTCTGGAGGCTTCACGCCTGAAGTCGGACTTCCTGGCAAACATGAGCCACGAGATCCGGACTCCGATGAACGCGGTCATCGGGATGACTGGGCTGCTCCTCGACACCGACCTCGGCGCTGGACAGCGGGAATACGCGGAAGCCGTGCGATCGGCGGGGGAGGCTCTGCTGCAGATCATCAACGACATCCTGGACTTCTCCAAGATCGAGGCCGGCAAGATGCGACTCGAGGTGATGGACTTCGACCTGCGCACCGTGGTTGAGGAGGTGGCCGACCTGCTTGCCTCGAGGGCGCATGAGAGAAACCTCGAACTGGTAACTGTCGTATCGCGCGATGCCTCGACGATGGTTAGGGGCGATCCCGGCCGGGTCCGCCAGATACTCACCAACCTGGTAGGCAATGCCATCAAGTTCACCGACCGCGGTGAGGTGGTGGTCAGGGTTTCCCCTGTGGCCGGAAACGCTGGCCGGACTGTCCTGATGTTCGAGGTCGAGGACACCGGCATCGGCATCTCCGAGGACCGCCGGGGATTGCTCTTCCAACCGTTTGAACAGCTGGATTCCTCGGTCACCCGGCGGCACGGCGGCACCGGGCTCGGTCTGGCGATCTCCAAAGAACTGGTGGAGATGATGGGCGGCGAGATAGGCGTCGACAGCGTTCCCGGCGCCGGGAGCCGATTCTGGTTCAGCCTTCCGCTTCCGCCGGCCGAGAAGCAGCCGTCCCCTGTTTCGTCCCGCCACGACCTCGAGGGCCTGAGCGTGCTACTGGTGGATGACAACGCTTCCAGCCGGAAGGTCCTCGAGGAGCAATTGCGGGGAGCGGGCCTCATTGTGGCGGCGGCGGCCGAGGGGCCGGAGGCACTCCTGCTTCACCGGCAGGCACTGGCAGAGGGGAGGTCGTTCGACCTCGCCCTGGTGGACAGCAGCGTGGTGGACTCGGGCGCCCTGACCCTCCCCGCGCTGGCCGGAGCGGACGCAACGCACTCTGCCGAGGCAACGCGCATCATCGTGATGACTCCGCCGGCCCAACGGATGGAGGAGCAGGACCACAGCCCGGGAGTTTCGGCTCTCCTGCCGAAGCCGGTGCGCGGCACTCAACTTGCCGGGTTTTTGAGTATGGTCATGGGGAAATCGCCCGGTTCGCCCCCTGACGTGTTCACTCCCGGGCGCCCGAACCGGCCTCAGCGGCCCCACGGCGGAACCCGCCTGCTGGTGGCCGAGGACAATCCAATGAATCAGCTGGTGGCCACACGAATGCTCGAGAACCTCGGTTACCGGGTCGATGTCGTGGCCAACGGCAGGGAGGCCCTGGACGCACTGGTACGCATCGACTACGCGGCCGTGCTGATGGACTGTCAGATGCCGGAGCTTGACGGATTCGAGGCCACCCGTGAGCTTCGGCGGCGCGAGGTGCCGCCCCGGCGGACGCCGGTGATCGCGATGACCGCCGGAGCCATGCAATCCGACCGTCAGCAGTGCCTCGACGCCGACATGGACGACTACCTCAGCAAGCCGGTGAAGCCCCAGGAGCTGGAGGCCGTGCTCAGCAAGTGGATCAGCTACGCCCAGGCTTAGCGGCTGTAGGAAGAAATCGGGACCATTGGTCCCACACAGTGAGCCGTTTGGCACGTGTCCCGGATCGAAGTTCAGCGTACAAAGGTGTGACAGCGAGAATTGAGAATAAGGAGATCGACGATGCACCTGCCCGCCGAGCCGCTGAACCACGCCCGCCAGACGGTGGCCGGCCCCCGATCCATAGCCGGCGAAGATTCCTTTCCGTGCCTGCGCAAAACATGATCTCTGCACGGTAGGTTCCCGGACGGATGAAGGTTCTGGCAGTAGACGACGACCCGGTCTCCAGGCTGATCATCGAGCGCGCCCTGACCAAGCTCGGGCACGACTGCCTGGTCGCCGAAGGTGGGAACAACGCCTGGAAGATGTTCCTCGAGGAGCAGCCCGACGTAGTGATCAGCGACTGGATGATGCCGGACCTTGACGGTCTGGAGCTGTGCCGGCGGATTCGGGCCACCGAAGGCCCCCGATACTGCTGCTTCATCATGGTCACCTCCCGTGATGGCCGCAGGGAAGTGCGTGAAGGGATGCTGGCCGGGGCCGACGACTACCTGACCAAGCCGTTGGTGGTGGATGAGCTGGAATTCCGGCTCATAGCGGCAGCTCGATTGAATGCTCTACACACCCACCTTGCCGATCAGCAGGCAAAGCTGGAGGTTCTCAACCACGAGTTGAAGCTCACCGCCCGGATGGACGCCCTGACCGGACTGGGCAACCGTCTCAGATTGAGGGAGGACCTGGCGAGTCTGGTTTCGAGGATCGAAAGGTACGGTGAAGGCCTGTCGGTGGGGATTCTCGATATCGATTTCTTCAAGAAGTACAACGACCTCTACGGCCATTTGCAGGGCGACCTGGTTCTGCGGGCGGTCGCCGATGAGATCGCGGGTCAGATTCGGGGCAGCGACTCCGCCTACCGGTTTGGAGGAGAGGAGTTCGTCTGCCTGTTTCCGACGATACGCTTGGACAACCCTCGGGTCGTTCTCGAGCGCATCAGGGAGCGCGTACAAAGCCTTGCAATCCCCCACCGAGGAAATCCGCCGCTCAACGTGGTGACCATAAGCGGGGGAGTGGCCATCGCGGAGAGCATCGACCCGGTAAAGCCCGAGTTGATCCTGGAGTCCGCGGACCAGGCCCTCTACCGGGCGAAGGCCAGGGGACGGAACGTCGTCGAGGTTCTTTAGTAAGCCGGCTAGGGCCGCAGTTCTTCTTCCTGCATGCGCGCTCTGGTGATGTAGGAGGCAGCTTCAGCCCGGCGGGTGACCTCGAGCTTCTTGAGAATCGACGAAACGTAGTTCTTCACCGTCTTCTCCGACAGGTGGATGCGCTCGGCGATCTGGCGGTTGGTAAAGCCCTCGGCCACCTTCAGAAGGATCCTCTCCTCGGTCGGGGACAGGTGGGCAAGCTTGGGATCTTTGTTCTCCACTACGGCGTTGCGAATTCTCTCCAGGACCTTCATCGTGACGTCGGGATCGAGCAGAGCCTTGCCTGCGGCGACACTGCGGATCGAGCTCACCAGCTCGGCGGCATGGGTTTGCTTGAGAAGGTACCCGGCCGCCCCCGCCATGATCGAGGCAAACAGAGCGTGGTCGTCCGAATAGGACGTCAGCATGATGACGCCGGTCCCCGGGTTGTCGCTCCTGAGTTCCCGGCAGGCATCGACCCCACTGCCGTCGGGCATCCGCACGTCCATGACGACGACATCCGGTTTCTCAACCCGGGCCAGCGCGACTGCTTCTGCTCCGCTGGAGGCCTCACAAACAACCTCCAGGTCGTCCTCAGCATCGATATAGCCCTTGAGGCCCATGCGTACGACGTCGTGGTCGTCGACGACCATCACCCGGATTGTGTTCATGTCACATCTTAGCGAGGTGGACGACCGCGGGTTACGAACCGTAGGGCCGCCGGTGTCCCGGTCCCCGTGGAGGGGCAAGCTGTCACTTTCGGTAGTGGAAAAAATGCGCTGGGTGGTTCAGAAGCTTAAATCTGACGAGGCCGTGCCGATACAAGAGGAGAGCCAACTTCGTAGCCCCCGGAAATTCAGGAGTAGAACCCATGAATCCGACATCCCTTGTTCGTTGGCACCCTCGTTTCCTGCAAGCCGCTGCTTCCTCGATTTTGCTCATCCTGGCATCCGTGATCGGCGCCCCCGCTGTGGCAGCCGCACCCCGAACCGGTGAGGAGTCCGCAGCCGAGCAGCAATTCCTGTCGCTGGCCAACTCCGCCCGCAGCCAGTCCGCGCTGGCTCCGCTGGCGGGTTCGTCCGGATGGCAGGGCCACGCCCGCGACCACTCCGACGAAATGGCGGCATCTAATTCGATCTTCCACGACTCAAACCTCTCGAACGAGGCAGCTAGTCTGGGTTGCTGGACGAAGGTCGGAGAAAACGTGGGAAGGGGTCCGTCGGTCGGCGCAATCCACAACGGGCTGATGAACTCTCCCACTCACCGTGCCAACATCCTCGGGGACTTCGACGCCCTCGGGGTGGGAGTCAAGATTTCGGCTGAAGGAACGGTGTATGTCACTCAGCGGTTCCTCAAGAGTTGCGGCGCACCTGCACCTGCGCCTGCTCCTGCTCTGCTGGCGCCCCCTCCGGCGCCCGCCCCCCCTGCTCCGGTCCCCGTTGCTGCACCCGTGCCTGCCACGAAGCCTGCGCCCGTGGCGCCCAAGGCCGCAGTAGCTTCCAATAGGCCCACCGTGGCCGCTCCCGCATCGACTCCCCTAGAGCCATCAAAGAGTGTGAAGCAGGAGCAGCACGGTGGAAGCTTTATCTTCGACATCGGTATCTGACCAACTGACCGGTGGCAACGACCAGGCCGGTTGCTCGCCCCGTATGCCGAGCAGCCGGCCTATCGACTCTGCTTGTTTCCGGCCCCGCATGCCGCCCCCGGACGGTTAAGTGATCTCGTTCCTCCGGCTCAGCCATACCAGGCCGTAGCCGGTTGCCCCGAGTGCCATAGCTATTGCGAACAGCACCGCTGCGCCGACTCCGGTGTTGGGGAGGGTTACCCCCAAAACCTCCACCGGGTGCGGGGTCGCCGCGATGGTCGGAGTCGGGGTGGGGGTGTTGGTGATGACGGTGCCCAGAACCTCTACGCCGTCGCCATCGCCGTCGCCGTCGCCGTCGCCGTCGCCATCGCCGTCGCCGTCGCCGTCGCCATCGCCGTCGCCGTCGCCATCGCCGTCGCCATCGCCGTCGCCATCGCCATCGCCGTCGCCGTCGCCATCGCCATCGCCATCGCCGTCGCCGTCGCCATCGCCATCGCCATCGCCGTCGCCGTCGCCGTCGCCATCGCCGTCGCCGTCGCCGTCGCCATCGCCACCAGCATCAATGGCGGCACAGAAAGTGACGTTGCTGACGTCGTAGTTCGTCGACTCGTTCTTCTCGGGGCCGTGCAGTCCGGTGTCGCCCAATGAGCCGTCCGGGGAGTAGTCGTAGGTGAGGTTGTCGACCGGGCCACCCTTGACTATGACCGTGTCGATGAGACTGTCGGCGGAGGCCCAGTCGAAGCTCTCGGCGTCGCCGGTGATCGTGACGCCCAGTGCAGACAGGTCGCCCTTGAAGTCATCCGGCTGGTCAACCACGTACTTGCTGCCATCCCATTGGAACTTGACCAGGTAGGTCGTGCCTGCCGGACAATCCGGGCTGCCTACGGTCCCGACCGCGGCCAGTGAAGGCAGCGCAAATAGCATCAGGAGCATCGAGGCGCTGATCACCGCAGCTAGAAAAGACTTCCTGACCCGTCCTTTTGACTCGGGGATCTCGTTGAATGTTCCGGAACTGGTGGTGGGGAAGAAAAGGTTTACGTTCCGCCAGTTGTTCGGGTGACTCATCTCGTACCTCCCAGGCTCGTAGCCAACAGCGGGACGCTTGTCGGCCTTGACCCAGAGTGAGGCAGCGGCAGGTCCCGAAAGGACCCGCAATGGCATGGTTACGCAGGGCCGTTGGGCCCGAAGATTCAGGACCGGGCAACCTGGAGCCGGGCCGGGCGAGGGTTATGCGGGTTGTGCCGCTCGGCAGCCGGCGCGGCGGCCGGTCAATCTCCGTTCTTCAGCAGGTAATCGACGTAGAGCGGCCTGAGGGCATCGGCCAGCTCCCCTTCGTCGGCGTGCATGGCGTCCTGCAGGCGCTTGGCCACGCTGGCCACGTCCTCGTTGGCTTCGTCGGGGTTTCCCGCCACCATCTCAGCGGCGGGGATGGTGGCCAGCAGCTCAAGGAAGAAGTGAACGTCCAGGCGCTTAACTGCAAGGCGGACCGCTTCGTCGTGAAGCTCCTTGGACGTCAAAGCGTCCAACTCTTCAAATGTGGGCATGCAGCGCAGCCTACGGTGCTTTCGCTTTCCCCGCCATCGGTGCACCGAAAGCGGCGGGACCGGGTCAGACTGCCCTGCTCTCCGTCAGCTCGGAAAGGCGGGAACGCAGTTCCTCGGCGGCCCGTTCTACGATGATCAACAGCTCCTGGTTGGACAGCTCCGGCATCCGCTCGTAGAAGGCGGTCAGGCCCTCCCACTGGCTAGTTTCAGGTTCGGCTCCCAGGTAGCCGGCGTAGGCCAGGAGCTTCCTGGTGTCCAAGCCCAGGGCAGCGGCCAGCTTGGCGAGCCGTTTCGGGGGAGGAACAACCTCGCCGTTCTCCCAGCGGGAGATCGTCTGTTGAGTCACCCCCACCCGCTCGGCCAGAGCACCCTGTCCCAGCCCCAGCTCCTCGCGCCGGGCACGAACTGTCCGATCCAAAAGCCCCATGATTGGCAATAATAGGAACAAAAGGCGCCGAGCGCATCGTGGCGCGATGCGGGCGCCGGAAGGTTGACCTGGGCCGGCTGCGACTACCCCCGGCTGCGCTTAGCCCGCGCCGATGCCCCGGAGTTGCTCGCTCGGCCTCATGGAGCATTCCTTCTTGCGCATGATGGAGTGCATTTCCTTGCCGCACATCGGGCAGTCGCGGTCATCGTCATCAGCGTCCACAGTGAGGTGGCAGTGGTCACATTTGTACTCGGGCATAGGAGCCTCCTTAAAGGTCGGCTGAATCGAATGGAGTTGTCTTTACATGATCGCGCAGCGAACGCCCTATTTCACGCCGGCCGGACCCCAAGCTAGGGCGCCGGGGACCCTTGGGGCGGTTGGACCCCGGCGGCAGGCGACCGCAGCGCAGCATCTGCCGGCTCGCCGCCAGGAGAGGGGGTTTCCTCGGGTTCGGCGTCCGGCGTCCCGGTTTCGTCCGGCTCCAAGGGCGAGACAATAGTCCGGTTTAGCGTGAACTGCTGGCTCGAGCCCCTGACCTCGATGCGGTCGTATCCCAGCAGTTGCTTGCCTTCCCGGTCGAAGTACAGAACCTGCAGCGAGATCGGGGTGTTGGAGTCCGGAGCGAGCGACTTCAGCCCGGCGGCGCCGGTGCTGCCGACGCCGAGGACCAGGGTGCCTTCTTCTTCCCGGTTCCCCCACTTGTGTTCGTGTCCGTGCAGGATCAACGGGACTCTGCCGTGCAGGCCGACGGCGGTTAGCCGGTCGTGGACCACCACCACGTCCGGCGGCTCCTGTAGTGCGCCCACTCGATCCCGGACGGTTTCGGAGAACTCGAGCTTGGCCTCCCGCTGTTGCTGGTTTGAAGGCTGTTCCACCGTCTTGTCCGGTGTATAGAGCGGGTCGCCGATGCCGAAGATCGTCAGGCCTTCCACTTCGGTGGCGGCACCGTCCAGGACCAGCGCGTTGGGCTGGGCGGCGACGGCGTCCTGGGTGACGAGGGAATCGTGGTTCCCCCGAATGAACAGGTAGGGGACCGTAAACTCTGAAATCCGCTCGACGAAGGGAGACTCCACCGGTGTCCCCTCGGCAGTTACGTCTCCCGAGTCAATGACCGCAGCCACCTCGAACCTTTCGGCCACCTGCTGCGATACGTCGTAGCCCACCGGGTTCAGGTGCAGATCGGCTATGTGAAGTATCCGGATGGCGTCCTCGGGAATGGGGGACTGGCGGGCCAGGAACTGGTAGAGCTGGAAGGTGATGGACCCGATCTGGTCCAGTTCGCTGCGAAGGGTGTTGAACCGACTCCCGAACTGTTGAACCGGTCCGAGAAGCTCGGGCGAGCGACTGAGGGCGCCGGTCAGGGTGGGCTGGCGAAATGCGTCGGCGTTGTACCCGGCGAAAGCGGCGGCGTAGAGGCCGACCGGCACCAGGGCCCCGACCGCTATAGCTGCCAGGAATTCGGCCGGTTTGCGGGCCCTGGCCACGCCGGCGGCGATCAAGGCGGCCAGCAATCCCCCCAACAACAGACGAAACGCATACTTGCGCAGGGCGCTCTCCAGGTCCGCCCTCAGGCTGGCAACCAAAGAGCGCTGGTTCGGCCGGCTCTCCACCAGTTGCTGGGCGCTCAGGATGTCCACCGATTGGGGGGACATGATGACGGCCACCGGGGACCGGTGGGTCGACGCAGTCACCGTTCCGAACGGCGGAACCGCCACGATGGTGGCGCCGCTCCATTGCGGACGCATTGCGATCTCGATCTTGCCGGGCCCGAGATCGTACTCGCCTCGAACTGCGGTGGCCGAGAGTGCCAGCGAGAAGACGGCGGCGACCAGGACTACGCGTAGCCATCCCGGCAACTTGATGCGGGGTTTGTGCACCTAACTGTCGACCAACCGGTCCAGATTCTTGCGAATCTCGTCCTCGGTTATATGGGTGAGGCTTTGCTCCAGCACGGTTCCGTCGTCATTGAGGAAGATCCACGCACCCCGATAGACCACGTCGAAGTGCCTCCACAGGCGTCCTCCCTCGTCCACAGCATGAATCATCGAGTCGGGCCAGCCGAAGTCCTTGACCGCTCGCTCCATCGCCGCCCGGTTGTCCTGGCCCGGCGAGGTGAAGAAGGTCACCCTGTCCCCGTAATCTCGCGCAACCTGCGCGACTATCGGCGCATCGCGCCGGCACGGTATTCACCAAGGGGCCCAAAACCACAGCGCCACGTCCTTGCCTTGCAGCTCGGCACCGGTGACCTGGCTACCGCCCCCCAGGCGGGCGGCGGTGAACTCGAAAAGGGCCTCGTCCGGCGAAGGGGCCCCCTCCGGTTCCTGGACCGCTGCGGGCGGCGGGAAAGATTCGGTCCGGCTGTCTCCGGCGGCGCAGGCAGCAAGAAGGACCATGCAGCATGCAATCGCGGCCGCCCGGGTCACCATGAGCAGTCCCGGCAGTCGGCGGCCTCGTCTTCGATCTGCAGCGTCGCGTGCCGGAGTGAAAACCGGTCGGCCAGAAGGGACCGGGCGGCGGTGAGGATGACCGCGGGGTCGGTCCCGGGACATACCTTCAGATGGGCGGAAGCAACCTCCATCCGGGAGGTGAGAGTCCAGCAATGCAGATCGTGTACGTTCACCACGCCCTCCAGTTCCAACAGCGCTTTCGACAGCTCGTCCATATCCAGGTGCGGCGGGGCGGCCTGCACCAGGATCCGCAGCGCCTGCGCAGTCAAGCGCCACGTTCTGGGGATTATGAACAATCCAATCGCTGCCGCCGCAATCGGATCGATGTACGGCCAGCCCCAGACTTGCATGACCACCGCTGCGACCATCACACCAACCGATCCGAGGGCATCGGCCACCACTTCAAGATAAGCGGCCTTGAGGTTCAAGCTTTCTTTTGCGCCTCCGCGCAGCAGCGCAAACGCCACGAGATTGGCGATAAGGCCTCCTGTCCCCACCAAAAGCATGGTTAGGCTGGCCACTTCCGGGGGGTTCGCAAGGCGGCGGAGCGCCTCGAAAAGAACGTACCCCGCCACCCCGAACAGCAGGATCCCGTTCGCCAGGGCGGCCAAAATCTCCAGGCGGTACAGCCCGAAGGTGCGGCCGGCGTTGCGTTGCGGCCGTCCCGCCAGGTGCATCGCTGCGAGCGCCATGCCGAGCCCCAGGACGTCGGTGGCCATGTGACCCGCGTCGGACAGAAGGGCGAGGGAGTTGGAGAGAATTCCGAAGACCACCTCGACAACAAGGTAGGTCAGGGTGACGAGGAATGCTCCAAGGAGGCGCTTGTAGTTAATGCGGCGAACCGCTTCCGCGGAGTGACTGTGCGAGTGACCGTGGTGGTGCGGGGGCTGGGAGTGCGGGCGGGAACGCAACTCAGGAGGACCTGAGCCGGGCGCCAGCCGGCCGTTGTTTCGGCTCATCGAACCCGGTGGGCCAGATGCTCGCGGGAGGTCGTGAGAAGCATTCTGATGTGTTCGTCGTCCAGGCTGTAGTACACGAGCCGGCCGTCCCGGCGGTTTCTCACCACTCCCGCTACACGGAGCAGGCGTAGTGCGTGGGACACCGAGGTCTCGGGAATCCCCAGGGATGAGGCAATGTCGTTGACGCACATTTCCCGGGCTTGCAGCAGCGTGTAGAGGATGCGGGTGCGGGTGGCGTCGGCGAACAGCTGGAACATCTGCGCCAGCCGCTGAGCCTCCCTTATCGACACCGCCTGGTCGCCGGCGGCGGCTTCGGCAAGGTCATCTGTGGTTGACCCCGATTGGATGGCCACAAGTTCCTCCAACATATGAATAGATGTTCATATATTGTACGCCGGACCCGAGGGCGCCGCGCCGGCCGAGGGCCGGCGAGGGCGGAAAACTTGGAGGGGGAACCAGGTGGTGCTAGGTCGCCAGGCCCGCCAGCTTTAGCAGACGAACGAAGCTGGACCAAACGGACTGCCGGATCTTGGGGCGCCGGTCGGCGTCGGCCCAGAAGTCCGGATCGGTGTCGTATTGAGTCATCGTCCGCACCTCCTTTCTCGGTTGGATCGCCGACGCTAACACTCAGGAGCCGATGTCCTGCGGCTTTCCGGAAGAAGATTCGGCGGCAAGACCCACAATCGCCAGCCCGCCCAGGAGGGCGCTGAGCAGAACGATCGCACCGGACAGCGGGGTCAAGCTCAGGGGAGCCCGGCCCTGGAAGGTCTGCAGTACCGACGCAAGCGCCAGTCCGGCGTAGCCGGCCGCGCCGACCCTAAACTTGAGGTTGTGGTGAAGAACACCCTGTTGATCGTCGTCCTGGTGGTGGTGACGGCAGGCTGCGCGGGCCGGCCGGACGGTGAGACGGTCTCACCCTCTCCGAGTCCTTCGCCGCAACCCATCACCACGGCCACCGGCCCGCCGCCGGGTGCCGTGGAACTGCAGGAGTTCGAAGTCCCCGGCGGCTCCCGTCCCCATGACGTAGCTCCGGCCGCCGACGGCGGCGTCTGGTACACGGCGCAGGGCTCGGGCGAGCTCGGATACCTCGACGTGTCGACCGGTGACACCGAGCACATAGCGCTGGGGAACGGCTCGGCTCCCCACGGCGTGATCGTGGGGCCGGACGGTGCCGCCTGGGTGACCGACGGCGGGCTGAACGCCATCGTCCGGGTGGATCCCACCGACCGGCAGGTCCGGCGCTCTCCTGTGCCGGGCGCACGCGCCAACCTGAACACGGCGGCATTTGACGGGGAGGGCACGCTTTGGTTCACCGGCCAGGCCGGTTTCTTCGGCCGCCTCGACCCGGCCACCGGCGAAATGCAGGTTTATCCCGCGCCGAAGGGCCGGGGACCCTACGGGATCACCACAGCGCCCGACGGAACCCCGTGGTTTTCGTCCCTGGCCGGCAGCTACATTGCCCGCATCGACCCCGCCACCGCCGGCGTGGAGATCTTCGATGTTCCCACCGCCGGCGGCGGCGCCCGCCGGGTCTGGAGTGACTCCACCGGGCGGATGTGGGTCACGGAATGGTTCGCCGGAAAGCTGGCCCGCTTCGACCCGGCCTCCGAGCAGTGGAGCGAATGGACGCTGCCGGGTGACCGCCCCCAGCCCTATGCGGTGTACGTAGACGAGCGGGATCTGGTCTGGGTCAGCGACTTTTCGGCGAACGCCCTGGTCAGGTTCGATCCGGGTTCCGAGGAGTTCACCCAGTACCCCCACAGCTCGGCGGGAGCCAATGTCAGGCAAATTCTCGGCCGCCCGGGCGAGGTATGGGGCGCTGAGTCGGGCGCCTCGCGGCTGGTGGTGGCCCGCACCGGCTGAGCTTGCTTCAGCCCGCCTCCGGTCCACTCCAGGGGGTGCCGTACCATTGAATGGCGCCGGCTGCCAAAGCCGAACCGCTGTCCCATCAGACCGATCCGCCAGGAATCAAGCAGGGAATATGCCGCCGAACATCCTGTATATCCATTCCCACGACACCGGCCGCTGGGTCCAGCCCTACGGCCACCAGGTCCTGACTCCGAACATCCAGCTGATCGCCGACCAGGGGGTCCTCTTCCGGAAGGCGTTCTGTGCCGCCCCTACCTGCTCGGGCAGCCGGGCATCGCTGCTGACCGGCCAGTATTGCCACAGCAACGGCATGATGGGCCTCGCGCACCGCGGGTGGTCGCTGCGGGACTACGGCCACCATTGGGTCCACCCGCTGCGGGAGGCAGGCTACACCTCCGGGTTGATCGGCGAACAACACATTTCGGTCGATCCCCATGTCATCGGCTACGACGAGGTGGTCGACCTGGCATCGAACCGGGCTTATGCGGTTGCACCCTCCGCAATCGAGACAATCGCCGGGCTTCCCGAGCCCTGGTTCCTCTCGGTGGGGTTCTTCGAGACCCACCGTAGCTTCGGGATCCCCACTTCGGTCCGGGACACCCTTTATTCCCTGCCTCCCTCCAACCTGCCGGACACCCCCGAGA
>Ga0247713_1000328_pt1 | contig 31354 bp, 31 predicted proteins | sample 21E_NmetaG_FD_189936 | JGI IMG/M metagenome (GOLD analysis project Ga0247713, IMG submission 189936) | Soil microbial communities from hillslope of Landscape Evolution Observatory, University of Arizona, Oracle, AZ, United States - 2-1-E_N | ecosystem: Engineered > Artificial ecosystem >...
CGGTGGCCATAGGGGAGGGGAAACACCCGGTCCCATTCCGAACCCGGAAGTTAAGCCCTCCACCGCCGATGGTACTGCCTGGGCAACTGGGTGGGAGAGTAGGTCGCCGCCGGGGATTTTTGAGAAGAAAGCCGGTCCAGCAATGGGCCGGCTTTCTTCGTTTTCCAGGCCGGCGCCGGTGCTTGCTCTTCCTCCAGGTGCCGGCCCGTGCGGTGCCCGCATCTGTGCGGCGAATTGTCAGCCCCCCGGCTTCAGGGGGACATCCGGGCTCTCCCCGGCCCGAGCCCCCGGGTCGGTGGCGGCCCCCGAGATCGCCGCCCGGATCGCCGTACGGCCCCGGTCGATAAAGGATGGATCCCTGTGCAGGGTGGTGAGGTAATTGGCCATATCCATTGCCGCGTGGAGTTCGAATGCCAGCTGGCCGGCGTCGACCCGGCCGTCCAGCTCGCCCAACCGTACAGCCGCCTCTACCAACTGCTCGAGCAGCCCCAGCCACCCCTGTTGGTCGCTAAGGACCTCGTCGTGGACCCGACCGGACGGTGCGTCGAACTCAGCCAGTAGCTGAGCGAAGAAGCAACCGCCGGGGAAGACGTTCCGCTCGACGTAGGACAGGAACGCCTCGCAGAGGCTCTCCAGCCGGTCAAGACCCTCCGGGGCGGCCAGCCCGGGCTCGAGCACCTCCCGCGCGAAGATCCGGCGCGCCTCGTCGACGGTCTCCTGATGGAGCCGGGTCTTGGATCCGAAATGAGCGTAGACGCCGCTCTTGCTGATGCCCAGCTCTTGAGCGAGCCGGCCGATCGTTAAGCTCCCCAGGCCTTCGACCGAGGCCAGGCGCATGGCGATTTCGAGAATCGCAGCGTGCGTTTCTGCGCCGTCTGAGCGACGGCTAGGTTTCGCTGCAGAAGCGCTGCGTTCGGAATCCAGCATGTTGACAACTTAGCACGACCGTGCCACGATGATATAGCACGTACGTGCTATCTACTGGTAGTCGCGCAAAGAGAGGGGAAACTCAATGGCCGACAACTCCAGCATCGACATGATCCGTGCCACCCAAGCCGATATCCCTGCACTGAGCGGGGTGCTCGCCCAGGCCTTCCACGACGATCCCGTTTTCCAGTGGCTGGTCCCCGACCCGGAGCCGAGACGCTCGACCCTACCCTCCGTGTTCGCCGCCTTCGCCCGGGTCTATGTGCCCCATGGCGAGTCCTATCTGGCCGGGAACGCAACCGGGGCCGCACTCTGGGCGCCGCCCGGGGTCGACCCGTTCGATGGGCGGGCTCTCGAAGTCTTTGCCCGGGAGATGACCGAGACCCTCGGCGACCGGGTAGAGCGGGCACTCGAGCTTGACCAGATCCTTCGAGAACACCATCCGGAAGAACCGTATGCCTTCCTCCAGCTGATCGGGGTTTCCCCGGCCGGCCAAGGGCGCGGACTGGGAAGCCGGATGCTTCATGCCGTCCTTCGACGTTGCGATTTGAGGGGCACGCCGGCCTATCTGGAGGCGACAAGCGTTGATAACCGAAGGCTGTACCACCGCTACGGCTTCGAGACGGTGTCCGAGATCACCATCCCCGGCGGTCCAACTCTGTGGGCAATGTGGCGAACTCCCCAACGCAGTGCCCGTACAGCCACGTCCCTCGTGACGTCAGGACACGCAGTCTGACGCGCCAGGCTAGTCGGGGATCGGCGCGCTCCACGACCAGGTGGTCGAGTTGAGGGAGGATTGGTGGGCCGTGCCGAGGCCAACCCGCACCGCCGTGCCGATGCCTGCCTGGAGAAGCTATCGGCCGGCTTTGTTTCGGGCTCTAACGCCGGGAGCTGCGCCTGCTCCGGATGATCTCCTCGGCCCAGTTCGCCATCGCCGCGTCATCGAAGCGGCTGAGAGCTTCGTTCAGCTCGACGTCGTTGGGGTTCAGCAGGAAGTGGGCGATCATCCGGGCGGCCTTCGGTACGTTGCGCAGCTTCATGGGAGGCTGCCCGCGGTTGGAGCGGGCATCGTTTAGCTCCGGGTAGCTCTTTAGGACCTGCGCCGAGAACACCCGGGCCGTGACCAGGAGGTCGCCCGGTTCCCCGCCGTTGGCGCCGTAGCCACCCCGCTTCGGAATCCGCCAGGTCTGTCCATCTACGACCCCCGCCGGAACTCGCACGATCACCGTCCGGGCCGCCCTTCCCGGCTCGTAGGCCTCGACGGGGACGGTGACGCCCTTGCGGGCCTCTTTGGCCGACAGGACGACCCGGGTCTGCAGGTCACGCCCTCGGGTGGGGGGCCGGCGAACCGGTTTGAATGGGGCGGTGCCCCCGTAGGCGTACCTTTGAAAGCCCGTCGGGCGGAAGGCTCCCCCCGAAGCTACCGCCCGCAGCCGGTCGTATTGAGACCGCTGTGGTGCCCTCGACAGAACCTCGAAGGCCTGGGCTATGCCCTTGAAACGTTCCTCTGCTCCGGCGTCGCCCCGGTTCGCGTCCGGGTGGTTCCGCAGTGCCAACGCTCGATAGGCTTTCTTGATCTCCGCTTCCGACGCATCGCGCTTCACGCCGAGGACCGCGTAATAGTCCTTTTCAATCCAGTCCCGGTTTGCCATTCGCCCTCGCCAGCGTCTAGAGCCGATCGTCAATTATCAACTCGCTGCGGCGTTAAGTGGCCGAGTTCGCCCGAGGTTGCCAGCGTTGAGCAAGCCCGGCCGGCTGTGGTTTCTACTGAGGCAGTGCGCCGGCCGGTTCCCCCGGCGATCCTCACCTGCCGCGCGGGCCCGAGGGACAGCGTCGGGTTAGTCTGGAGTAACTATGGCCAATCCTCCTGGAACTCCTCGCCCCCGCAGGCCGCGCCCCGCTTCCGGGTCTTCAGGGTCCCCAAGCGGGGGACGGGCGCAAGGCGGAGGAGCCGGGAGGGCAATCGGGCCGCGCAAGGCGTCTGAAAAGGGCGGACCGGCGCCGGGGAGGAAGAGGCTGGCACCCTTCAATCCCAAGTCCAAGCCTGCGCCGGCCGAGCGGCCGCCGGCGCGTGACGAAGGCCCGGAGGAGCCGATGCTCCTCCAGATCCAGTTCAAGCCGGACTCCCGCACCGGTCCCGGGACCGGGGAGGCGGGGGCGAGGGAGGAGGCTGCGGACGAGCGCCCGCAGACCCGGGAGTCTGCTGCCGATGGATCCCGGTCGCCCCGGGGCCGCGCTGCTGCGGCAGAGCGCCGGCCGGGCCGGGACGACAAACCTCATTCCGGTCGTTCAGAGCGCATCCGCTCCGAGCCTCGGGGTTCCGGTGACCGTTCCGAGCGGCCGCAGGGATCGGCACCTCCCAAGCGGCCGTACCGCAAGGACGATCCTTCCAGGGCTCGGACCAGGGCTCGGACTTCCGGGGGGAAAGAAGGTTCGGGAGGGTACCCGGAGCGGCCGGGCAAAGACCGCCCGCGCGGCGACCGCCCCGCCAAGCCCTACGGCGACCGCCCCGCCAAGCCCTACGGCGACCGCCCCGCCAAGCCCTACGGCGACCGCCGTCCCGGCGGGACGGATTCCGAACGTCCCCGAGCCCGCCGGGCCGCCGAGGATCGGCCCTACTCCCGCCCGGGGGAGCGATCGCCCGGTAGAGGTGCCCCGGGGCGGACCTCCGGTAGAGCCCCGGACCGCCGCCCGCCTTCCGATGCCGGTTTGCCGGAACGTTCCCCGCGGGCCGGCTCCGATGCCCCGGCCGGCAAGAAGTTCGACCCGAACCGTCCGCGCGACACCCGGGTTTCCCAGGCTCGACCCGAACCCAAGCGCCGCCTGGCCGCCGACGAAACCTTCGGTCTGCCCAAGCCATGGATCGTGGAGATCCAGGAGCTGTCCCGTCCCGGCACGGGCCCTAAGGTGGCCGAACTCATCTCGAAGGCGCTCGAGCAGTTCGCCGAGGAGGACTATGAAGGAGCCGCCCGTCTCGCCGCGGAGGCTAAGGCCAGCGCCCTTCGTTCTCCCCGGATCTCGGAGCTGCTGGGGTTGTCGCTGTACCACCTGGGCAAGTGGAAAGAGGCTCTCAGCGAGCTACTTGCGTTCCGCCGGTTGACCAACTCCGTGGAGCAGAACCACGTGATCGCCGATGTCTACCGGGCGCTGGGACGTCCCGACCGGGCGCTGGAAACCACTGCAGAGGTCTCCCAGGGCGACGTCGAACCGGAAGTCTGGGTGGAGACGATGATCGTTGCTGCCGGGGCTCTCGGCGACAAGGGCGACTTCAACCGCGCTATCACCATGCTCGCCCGGGCGGATCCCGGAACGGGACCCGTCGAGCCGTACTTCCTGCGCCACTGGTACGCCCGGGCGGACCTGCTGGAGCGCGCAGGTCGCAGGGAAGAGGCCCGAAACCTGTGGCGGCGGATAGTTGCCGAGGACCCGGAGTTCTTCGACGCCGAGGAGCGGCTGGCCTCCGTCTAGCCGGCAGCTTGACCGCGTGCGGCTCGTTGAAGATTGGAGCCGTCCAGGCCCTTCGGTCAAGCCAGGCGCGTGCGCCGCGCCGCCCGGCCCACCGCGTTCGGGGGCCGGGCGGCCAGACAAGGATTCCTCAGCGGTAGACGGCCCTCACACGGCCTGCCCCACGACCAGGCTTTGCGGCCCGGCCAGAGGCTTGTGGTCTGAGAACTTCCAGCCGCTCTCGGTCAGCCACTGCCGGGCCTCCTCGACGCTGTAGACGTCGCCGTCGCGCAGATGGACTGCGAACTCTCCGGCCATCAGCGCGGCATGTACCGGTTGAGTGTGGGTTGAATCGGTCCAGAAGTCTGCCAGCAGCACCGCCGATCCCGCCGGAGCGACCTTGCGAATCCGCTTCAACACCTCGACGTTGGTTTTCGGCGACCAGTAGTGCACAAGGTTGGCCAGGAGGAACAGGTCATAGCCGGGGGGCAGCTCCTCGGTCATGACGTCAGTCGCCACCACGTCAATCCGGGATTGGAGTCCTGCATCGGCCACCCTCTCCCGTGCGATTGCGGCAACGGTAGGTAGGTCGAGTACCGTGGCGGCCAGGTGCTCGTGCTTGCGGGCGAGTGCAATCGACCAGGAGCCGGTTCCTCCCCCGATGTCCAACAGACGCCGGTGATCCGAGAGGTCCACCGCCTGCGCAAGAGCCGCCGCCGGACCTGCGAGGATTGCTTCTATTCCGGCGGAAGCAACTTCCTGCAGATCGCCGTCCAACTCGAAGATCTCCCGGGGGGGTCCGCTGGCCAGGCACTCGGCCAGCCGGCACCATGCCGGGTAGCTGATCTTGTCCCAGAAGCGCAGGAACGGCCGAAGGTCGGCCGGCGACCGGCCGGCGAGGAACCTGGCGGCTACCGGGCTGTTGCGATACAGGCTCCCGTCCCGTTCGAGCACCTCCAGCGATACCATCGCATCGGCGCTGATACGTGCCGCCCGCACGGTCAGCCCGGTTCGAGCAGCCAGGCCGTCGATGGTCGTTGGTGAGTCTGCGAGGGCCTCGAAGAGCCCCAGCTCGGCAGCGGCGAACAGATGCTTCGCCGCCATGAAGCCGGATGCCAGCCGCATTACGAGCTCGGGGGAAACAGGGTCGGGCTCGAGACCCGGTGCCTCGAGCGGTTCAACTATGGATGTCGTCGTAGTCATGGCCACCTCGCATTCCGAACTTCCTTGCCAACAGGTACCGCCGATAATGTGCTGCGGCGAGGAAGGGGCCAATCCCAAAAGTGTGTGGACTTGCCCCCCGACCATCCCAGATTTCAGGGGCTGTGCGCGAGCCGGGGCTGGTCCTAAAATGCCGAAAGATGGAAGACAGGGTTCGCCGGATTCGCTCTGAGATCGTTGAACTCGCCCGCGCGGGTCACGACTGGGTCACCTTCTCCACCCACGTCACCGAGCTGTTGAGACGCCTGATCCGCTTCGACCGAAGCTGCTGGCACTCGGTCGACCCGGGGACCGTGCTTCTGACCGGGAGCCTCAACCAGGGGATCGGCTGTTCGGGCTCTTGGCTGGCGCACCACGAATTCGTGGTTGACGACGTCAACAAGTGGTGGTTTCTCGCCAGGAGCGGCAGGCAAGCCGGCGCCACCAGCATTGCTACCCACGGCGACCTTTCCCGCAGTGCGCGCCATGTGTCCCACGAGTCCTTCGGCATCGGTGATGAGCTACGCGCTGCCCTGGTCACCGATGGGACCTATTGGGGGGCTGTCGGCATCTTGCGTGACAAGGGAGAGCCCTGGTTTACCGAAAGCGACGTCCGGACCGTGGCTTCACTGAGCGCGGTGATCGCAGAGGGGTTTCGCCGGGCGCTGATTGTGGGCGCGCTCGGTTCCGAGGCAGACCTCGGGCCGGGGCCGGGCGTGGTGATCTTCGACGAAGATTGCCTCCCGGAGTCGATATCGCCGGCCGCAGAGTTCTGGATCGATCAGCTGATTGAAGAGCCGCCCCCAAGCTCTCCTGCCGACTCCAGGGCGGTTCAGGGGGTGGCGGCCCGGGCTCATGCTGCGCGTGACGGACAGGACCCCCTGGAGCTGACTGCCAGGTGCCGGGCGCGCACCCGAACAGGATCCTGGCTCCTTCTGTACGGTACCCGGCTTTCGGGTAAGGCACGTGGCCGCACCGCAGTGATCATCCAGCCGGCGCCGGCCAACGAGGTGGCCCCGCTGGTAGCGCTCGCCTACGGCCTTTCGGACCGGGAACGCCAGCTGGCTCGACTCTGCATCGAGGGCCGGTCCACCAAGGAGATGGCACAAGCCATGGCGGTTTCTGCGTACACGATTCAGGACCATATGAAGTCGATCTTCGAAAAGACCGGGGCAAGGAGCCGGGGTGAGTTGGTAGGCCAGGTGTTTCTCGAGCACTATGTCACCCGCTGGGACGAGGTCACTCATTGTCCGCCCGGCTGGCTGGCAAGGTCCTCGACGCCCGTGGACGGCCGCGACTAGCCGGACGGGATCGGCTTCAGGCCGGCCGCTGCTGCAGGTAGCGCAGGATTCCCCGGGAGTTCAGGTCATAGGAGCAGCTGTACTCAAACTTGGGAACCACGTCAGGCTTTAGCTCGGGATAGAACTCGTCCCGCCGCGCCCTGAAGTCATCGATCATCTCCTCCAGACCCCCTCCGGCGGCCACCACCTTCTCGGCGGCTTCCACCCACTGGGTGAAGCGGCGGGGCGCCTCTTCGAAGATCTGGTCGACGTCGGGAGCCGGGCCGAAATGGGTGGGAAGCACCCGGGAGGGGGCCAGCGCGTGTAGCCGGGCCGCGGTGGAGACCACCAGCTCAAGGTCGAACTCCGGCGGGGGGCAGGCCGGCCGCACGACGCCGGCCTCGGGAACCCGTACGCCGAGAGCATCTCCGGCAAACAGGTCCCCCGATTCCGAGTCGAGAAGCGCCATCTGGTGCTTGGCGTGGCCGGGGGCGTAGAAAGCATCCAGAGTGCGGCCCTCTCCCAGGTCGACCGCCGGCCCGTCTTCGGAGACCGCCACGATGCGATCGGGGTCGACCGGAAGCATCGGACCCCATCGGATATCCATGTCCGGGTACAGCTGGGCCGCCGACGCCCAGAGCCTGCTCGGGTCGGCGAGGTGCCGGGCGCCCTCCCGCCGGACGACGACCTTCGCCTCGGGAAACCGCTCGGCCAGGCGGCCGGCGGCGCCGGCGTGGTCCAGGTGGATATGGGTCAGGACTATCCAGGCGAGGCTGTCCACGCCCTCCTTCTCGAGCAGGGCCAGAATCCGATCCACCGAAGACCCGGGGCCGGTGTCAACGATCGCCGGGCGGGGGCCGGGAAGCAGGTAGACGGCGGTAATGCCCGGCCAGCCGTGCATGTGGGTGTCCAGCACCCGAACCTGGTCGCCCAAGCCCTACGAGTCCGCGTCCAGGTCCCTCAAAATGAGTCCGGTGCGGGGTTTCGGCCAAAACAGCGTGGTTTTGGGCGGGAGCCTCACGCCGGCCAGAGCCTTGTCGGCCACCAGGGGCACCGGCACCGGGGCCATCAGGAAGGCAACAGTGCCCCGGTCGCGAACCGCTCTTTCTACGATCTCGATGTCGTGCTCGTAGGTGACGTCTGCCCGATTGGGTTCGAGCACCTGGTCGGCCAGCCATACGGTGTCCACCTCCGCCGAGGTCTCCAGAGTCCACCGTCCCTCGGCCGATGCCACCCCGATGGTTCCGGCACCGGCGTCTTCGACGGCCTGCCTGAGTTCGTCGAAGCTTCCTCCGAAGAGCTTCAGGCCGGGAATCCGGGAAACCGGCAGGTCGGAAACCAGGCGGTGAATCGGCAGCAGTTCGGGGGCGAACTGCAGCGGATCGGCAATGAGGGCGAGGGTTGAGTCCCACGGGCCGGGGCCGTCGGTTGCCCGGCGTTCTTCCCGGTAGGTAAGGCACGTCTCATAGCGGTGGTGGCCGTCGGCGACCACAAGCGGCACGTCGTTCATCAACTTTCCCAACCTCGCAGCCTGGTCATCGGGCAGGATCCAAAGCCGGTGCCGGACATCGTACGGGTCGAGGACATCGGCCGCGGGATCCACTTCGGCCAGGTCGTCCACCAGGTCCCGGAAGCCCTCGATGGCCCGGGACGCGAAGAACCACAAGGGCTCCAGGTTGGCGCGGGTGGTCCGGATGAGGGCCAGCCGGTCCGCCTTTGGCCCGGGACGGGTCTTCTCGTGGCCGAACACCGCGCCGGCTCCCAGCTCCTCCAGCTCCAGTGCCGCCACGATGCCGGCGGTCGCCCTGGGTCTTCCCTCTACCGAGAAGTCGGAGCGGTACAGGTACAGGTGGGGCTCGGCGTCGGCCACCAGCAGACCGGTCTCCAGCCATTTCCGGAAGGTGCTCGCGGCCCGGGAGTACCGGTTTTCTGCGATATCGTCTCCGGGGCGCTCGGTCCCCAGGGTGACGTGGATAATGTTACTCGGGTGCGATTTCTCGAGACGCGCCTGCTCCTCGGGGGAGATCACGTCGTAGGGTGGGGCGGAGACCATCCCGAGATCGGTTCCGGGGCGGTAGCGAACGGCACGAAAGGGCTCGATGCGGGGCACACTGGTTTTTATCACGGCTGGGTGGTTGCCGCGGCGTTGCGGTGAACCGGGCGGGAATTCAGCCGGGCACCCCCGGCTGGCGCGATAGTGGAGAGATGAATGCCAAAGACGCCTACGAGCTGTGGACCAGAGGCCTGGAGCATCTGGCCGCCCGCCGCAACCACCAGGCTGCCCTGGTTCTGCAGCGTGCCTGCGAGCTGGAGCCCGAGAAGGGCTCGGTCCGCGAGGCCCTTGCCCGGGCCCTGTACAACATCGGCGAGACCCAGCGGGCCGGCGAGGAGTTCGAGGCCGCCATGCAGCTCAACCCTGCCGACCACTACCCGTACTTCGGGCTTGCCCTGTGCCGCGCCCGGCTGGGTGACCGTTCCCGGGCGGCCGGGCTTTTGAAGATCGCCATCGCGATGAAACCCGACTCCCAGGACTACCGGCGGGCGCTGGACAGGTTGGCGTCTTGAGCGCTTCGAACCCGGTCCAGCTGAACGGCGCCGCCCATTTGCTGGAGGAATACGACGCGTTTGCGATCGATCTCGATGGCGTGGTCTGGCGGGGAGAGGTGTTGATCGAGGGTGCGGTGGAAGGCTTGACGGCGATACGGGCCACCGGCAAGCCGATGTTGCTGCTGACCAACAACGGCGGCTACCACCCGACCGAGGTGGTTGAGCGCCTGGCGGCCGGGGGGTTTCGGCTGTCCACAGAGGAGGTCCTGACCACGAGCCTTGTCGCTCGTGATTGGATCAACCAGCATGGCCTGCGCAACGCACCCGCCTTTGTGCTGGCGCCGCAAACCGTGGCCGCCCAGCTGGCCGACCTGGTGCGCATCAGGTACCTGGAAGCCGGGCAGACCGCCGAGTTGGTCCTGGTCGGCAGGGACACCGACTTCAGCTATCTGCGATTGGGGCTGGCCGCCCAGGCGGTGAGGGCGGGTGCCAGCTTCCTGTCTCTGAACAAAGATCCCGTGATGCCGGTAGAGAACGGAGGCATGCTACCGGGGACGGGCTCGATCGTGGCTGCGGTTGAGGCGGCGTCAGGGAGGACTGCCACCGTTCTCGGCAAGCCGGAACAGCCGATGATGAGGGCGGCGGCGGAACGGATAGGTTACGACAAGGTGCTGATGATCGGCGACCGCGTGGAGTCCGACATTGCCGGCGCCAAGAGTATTGGCTGGGACGGCGCCCTCGTTCTTACCGGACTCAGCCTCGCCGACCGGCTGCTGGAACCGGCGCCCAACTACATCTTGACCTCGCTTCGTTCGCTGGCGGTCAGCGCCGATGCCCCCGGAGGGGAACCGCTCACGCTTTGATCCTCACGGCAATAAGGAAAAGCAGGATCTACCAAAAAAGACCCCCGCCCAGCGGCGGGGGTCCTGTTGGTTCGGCTTTGGGAACTAGCGCTGGGTGTTTGCCCGGCTCCCCAGGTCCTCGGTCGCCTCGACCTCACCCTGCGCGTTGAATCTGTCCACCCGCTTGGGCCCGAACTGCTGCAAAAGTTCGATGGCCTTCTCGAGCTCAGCGCCGTCGCCGGCTGTGACGTTCACCACAGTTGCTTGCGGGGGAACAATGCCGGCGTCCGGGGACGCCTCCCTCGGGGGAACCGAGTCCGTGGGTGCGGGAGCATGCCGCTGCTTCAGCAGACCTCCGGCGAGCATCCCCAGCGTTCCGGCGGCGATGGCAGGGGTCAGTACCCACATCAAAAGCCACCTTGCGACCGAGACGTCGGCACCCGGAACCCCGTGGACGATGAATCCGACGATCACTCCGATGAGTACGCCGAGTCCACCGAGCAACACTGTCCCACCGACTGCGCCCTGGGTCTGGGACTTGGTGAGAGCACTGCCAAGCGTGGGTCCCATCACGACGCCCTCGAGTTCGTCACGCATCTCGGCGTACTTGACGCTCTTGTCCTCACGCTTGGCGCTTACTTCGACCTTGTCGCTACCGAGGCTTTTGGCAAGCTGCTCGGCCGCCTTTTCGGCTTTCTCCGGTGAGTCGAAGGTGGCTGCAACACTGTGCCCGCGGAAATTCTCTCCATAGGCGCTTTCGTTCATAAAAGCCTCCACAGTTGTTTGTTATTCAACGGGCTTTTACCCCCAAGCGGGTAATTCAAAAAGTCGCTCGCCGGGGCATAAGTGGCGGGCGGTTCTACCGCACAAGGAGCCGGTGGGAGATCCGGGGCTAGAACCGCCCGAACGGGTCCCGGCGGCTCGGCGGTGGTGACGAGGCGGGACGCTGACGCGACCCTCCTAACACCAGGATCAGCACCATGCCGGCGACGAAGCCTCCCACGTGAGCCACCCACGCCACCCCTCCCTCGCCCAACTGCTGACCGCCTCCGATGAAGAACTGCGAGACGAACCAGATCCCCAGGACGGTGGCGGCCGGCAGCCTCACCCGAAAGAAAAAGAGCATGGGCACAAGGGCATGGATCATTGCTTTGGGAAACAGCAGGATGTAGGCGCCCAGCAGGCCGGAGATGGCGCCGCTGGCGCCGATGGTGGGGATCAGGGAATCCGCGTTGGCGAAGACGTGCGCCAGCGAGCCGGCAAACCCGGCAAGCAGGTAGAAAAGAAGAAACCTAAGGTGGCCCAGCCGGTCTTCGATGTTGTTTCCGAACACCCACAGAAACAACATGTTGCCGGCCAGGTGGAAGAAACCGCCGTGCAGGAACATCGACGTGAGCAATGAAAGCGGGACGGACTTTGGCTCGGTCGTGATTCCCGGGCAGATCTCGCCCCGCACCTGTTCGCCGCCGGTGACCTCGGCGGGGACCACGCCCCATCTGAAGAAGAACTGGGTGAGCTCGCAGTTGGCTCGCTGACATTCCAGGTCGCCGCGAGCGCAACTTTGGGGAGTGCCGAACCCCGGCTCGAGCAGGAAGAACGCCAGGACGTTGACGATGATCAGTCCGACCACCAGAAACGGGGTCCGGTGCGCGGGATTTTCGTCGTGGATGGGGATCAGGTTGTTTCCCGCGAGCATTAACGCAGGATACCCGGATGTGCCTGAGCTCATTCCCCCGCGGGCGCAGTTACGGGGGACGGCCGGTGCTTGACAATATCCCCCGGCGGCTGAAAGCCTTTGGCCAATTTTATGAAACGCAAACTTCCCTGCTTTGCCCGTCCGGCCATCGCAATCCTGGTCGTCGGCTCACTGCTCTTGATGCCCGCGCCGAAGGCTCAGGGGGCCGCCGTCGACGACCTTCAGAAGCAGTTGGATAACGCAGCCGCCGAGTACGGGCGACTCGAGACCCAGCTTGCCCAGACCGATGCCAGGCGGCGCAAGCTCGAAACAGACTTGAAGGAAGCCGACCAGGTGATCGCACAGAAGGCGGCGCTCATGCAGGTCAGGGCGGGAGACATCTACAAAAAGGGAGGAGTCTCCTCCTATCTGAGCGATCTGCTGCTGGCGCCGAACCCCAACATATTCTTCAAGCGCCTCTACTACATGGAGATCCTGGGGAAGGGCGATACCGAGCTCATCGACGGCTTGAGGGTGACCCAGTCCAGAGCCGACGAGATGATGGCCGACCTCGCCGAGACCAGGGCGGCCCAGGCGCGCCTGGTGGAACAGCAGAGGGACAAGAAGGTGGAGTTGGAAGCCAAGCTCAGGGGAGCTCGCAGTGCCGCCAAGGTTTCCAAGATCCGTGCGTTCTCGGCATTCACCCTTCCGATAGGCGGTCCCCAGGGTTTTGCCAACACCTGGGGAGCCCCCCGGTCGGGCGGGCGCCGGCACAAGGGCACCGACGTCATGGCGGCCTGCGGAGCCCCCGTGGTCGCGGTGACCGACGGCGTGATCACCAACCTGCACGCCGGCGGCAATGCCGGGATCATGGCGTACCTGCGCGCGAACAACGGAGACGTCTTCTTCTACGCCCACCTGAAGGGCTACGCGCCCGGTATCACCAACGGCACCCGGGTCACGGTCGGTCAGAAGATCGGAATCAACGGCAATACCGGGAATGCCCGGGGAGGCCCCTGCCACGTCCATTTCGAATGGCACAAGGGGGGAGGAGGTCCGGTGAACCCGTACCCGCTGCTGAACTCGGCGCGCTGAGGTCCCGCCCTCCGTCCGATCGGTGGGCTAATATCGGGCGTTGTGGACAAGGCCGAAGCAAGCTCCCGACTGGCGGAAATCGCCGAGCTCCCGCTGGAGGAGCGGGCCGACCTGCTCGACCGGCTTCTGGTCGACCTGGAGGCTGCTCTGGAGGAAACCTCCCCGCCTGATCCCGATTTCCGGTTCTGATGCCCGGTGGCGCGCCGGCGGCTGGATACCGAGATGGTGGCTAGAGGGCTGGCCGACGACCTGGAGGCTGCCCACCGGGCGATCGATGCCCGAGCCGTGATCATCGACGGCGCCCCGGGCCTCAAGCCGGGCACTCTGGTTTCCTCCGACAGCCACATAAGCTTGGATACCGGCCGGCGGTTTGTCTCCCGGGGGGGAGACAAGCTGGACGGCGCGCTGGAGGACTTCGGGCTGGATGTCGCCGGTCTTCGCTGCCTGGACGCCGGGGCCGGCTCCGGCGGATTCACCGACTGCCTGCTCCGCCGGGGTGCCGCCGAGGTCGTCGCGGTCGATGTGGGCTACGGGCAATTCGACTATCGGTTGCGCACCGACCCACGGGTGACTTTGTACGAGCGCACCAATGTGCGCGAGGTCCCCGACAAGGGACCGTACGACCTGGTGGTCGGCGACCTGAGCTTTGTTTCGCTGCGGTCGCTGGCCCGGACCCTGGCCGAGCTGGCAGGAGAATCGGGGGTCTGTCTGCTGCTGGTCAAGCCGCAATTCGAGGTCCCTCGAGAGCAGGTGGGTCCTGGTGGGATAGTCACCGACCCCGTGGCCCGGCAGGAAGCCATCAGGGCGACGGTGCAGGCCCTCGATGCACAGGGACTGGGGGCGGCGGGAGTAGCCGCTTCCCGCCTGAAGGGAGCCGCCGGCAACCAGGAGTTCTTTGTCATGGCCCGGGCGGGCGCCCAGACCGACCGGGATGGGATATCCGCGGCCCTGGAGAGCCTTGGTTGAAGACAATAGGACTGGTCCTTCACCCAACCAACCCCAAGGCAAAACAGGTGGCGGCGGCCATCAACGAACACGGTGCTTCGCGCGGCCTGCACGTCGTGAGTGCGGACGAGGACGACAATCCCGACGCGATCCTTGCACTGGGCGGCGATGGCACGCTCCTGCGGGCGGCTCAGATCGCCTGGCACCTGGACATCCCGGTCCTCGGCGCAAACCTGGGCAATCTCGGGTTCCTGTCGACCATCGACGCCGCCGACGTCGAGGAGATGGTAAAGAGCATGATCACCGATATCTACCGGGTGGAGGAGCGAATGATGCTTCAGGCGTCGGCCTGCCAGGGGGATTCGGAGATATGCAGCGTCATGGCTCTCAACGAGATAGTGGTGGAGCGGGGCACCGTCTCCCGGGTGGTCAAGATCCGGGTCCGGGTGGGCGAGGAGACGGTGGCGCGGTACGTCGCCGACGGTTTTATAGTCTCCACGCCCACCGGGTCGACCGCCTACTCGCTGTCCGCCGGCGGACCGGTGATGGAGCCGGAGGTCCAGGCCATGCTCCTCACCTCGGTCTCAGCCCACACACCGCTCTGGCGGTCGATTGTGGTGAGCCCGAAGCATCCGGTAATCCTGGAGACCCCCGACGATCGGGTGGCCTTCTCCGCAGACGGCCAGCCGGTGGCCATCCTGGACCCGGGGGCCGTGGTCACGGTACGGGCCCACGACCGCCCGCTCAAGCTGTTGACCGCCTATCAATCGCACTTCTACGACAAGCTGAGATCCCGCTTCCACGTTGAGCCGAACGACTGAGCCGGGAATCGAGGCTGCGCGGAACCTGCTCCGGGGGCGGTTACAATCGGCGGGATGAAGTTCGCGACCCGGAGAAAGCCTTTTCACCAGTCGTCCGGGGCCCTTGAAGGCGTCGTACGCCTGGGTAAGCGCACCAAAGTGCTGACGGCAAGGATCCAGCCCGGTGAGATCGTGGTGATCGACCATGCCGACCTGGACCGGGTAGCTGCCGAGGGCCTGGTGGAAAGACAGGTCAAGGCCGTCGTCAACGCATCCGAGTTCTGTACCGGCCGGTACCCAAACCTGGGAGCTCTGGTTCTATGCGGAGCCGGCATATCTCTTATCGAGAAGACCGGCCAGGAGGTGTTCACCCGGCTGAAGGACGGGGACCGCATCAGCCTGGACGGAGGCACGGTCCTGCGCAACGGCGAGGTGATCGCCGAGGGCGAGCTAGTGGACCTGGAGACCGCCGAGCAGCGTCTGGATGCCTGCAAGAAGAACATCTCCTCGGCGTTGGAGAGCTTTGCCGAGAACACCCTGCAGTACATGATCAACGAACGGGACTTCATCCTGGAAGCCATCCGCCTGCCGGAGATCAAAACGGAGTTCTCGGGTCGCCACGTGCTGCTGGTGGTTCGCGGATACGGCTATAAGGAGGATCTGGCGTCGCTGCGCGGGTACATCCACGATTTTCGTCCGGTCCTGGTAGGGGTGGACGGCGGCGCCGACGCCCTGCTTGAGCAGAAGCTGACGCCGGACGTCATCATCGGTGACTTCGACTCGGTAAGCACCAAGGCGCTCACCTGTGGGGCCGAGTTGGTCGTCCATGCCTTCTCCGACGGCGTGGCCCCCGGCGCAGAACGGCTGGACGCGCTGCACCTGCCGTACGCGACCTTCGAGGCTCCCGGAACCAGCGAGGATGTCGCGATGCTCCTGGCGCACGAAAAAGGAGCCGAGCTCATCGTGGCGGTGGGGGCGCGGGCGAGCATGGTCGAGTTCATGGACAAGGGCCGCAAGGGCATGGCGTCGACGTTTCTCGTGCGTTTACGGGTCGGTCCCAAGCTGGTGGACGCCAAAGGGGTAAGCGAGCTGCATCGCTCGGACCCGCGGCGCTGGGAACTGTTCGGCCTCGTGGGCGCGGCGCTGCTCACAATGCTGGTGGTTATCGGCATTTCGCAACCGATGCGCCTGGTCGTCCGCGCCGCGGCAGACTGGATGAGTGACGTCTTCTTCGTTATCACGCAAGCCTTTTGAGCTAGCCGGTCATGATTACCTTCAGGTATCACGTGGTTACCCTTGTCGCCGTATTTATGGCGATAGGCCTTGGAGTGCTGTTCGGCGCGACGTTCATAGACCAGAACATCGTGGACGGCCTGGAGGCGGCACAGGCCCGCCTGGGGGACCGCAATCAGACCTTGAGGGGGCACATCGTCGACCTGGAGCGGGAGAACCAGGCGCTGCAGACCTTTACCGGCTCCACCCGGGACCTGGTCGTCAGGAATTCCCTTAGGGACGTGCCGATCGTCCTGGTCACGTTCGAGTCGACACCCGGGGACGCCTTGGATGCGGTAAGGGAAACGCTCACGCTGGCGGGCGCCCGTACGGTCGGCCAGCTCAACCTGTCGGACCGCCTCGACCTGCGGTCGGAACAGAATCGAGAGGCTCTGGCAACCGTGTTGGGATTGACCTCCCGGGATCCCGCCGTCCTGTCGGAGGAGCTGGTGGCGCAGCTGGGCACAGCGGTGGTGGGACAGAATCCGGAGTTCCTCACCCGGCTCCTGGCGGCCGAGCTGGCCTCAGAACCGATCGCCCTTGCGGCAGACGTCGTCGTGCCGGACGACCCTCCCGCAGTCGTGATGGTGGGCGGGGGAGTCGCCAGCGAGATCAACGACCGGATAGCGGTCCCCCTGGCTCGGGAGCTGGGAACCCGTCAGACGGTCACCGCCGCGGTGGAGAAGGGGACGGATATCCAGCTGCTCAAGCCCGTCAGGGACGACTCGGGGCTGAGGGTGGTGACCGTGGACTCGATCGAGACCCCGCTCGGCCAGTCTTCGTTGGCCATCGGGCTGCAGGGGGCGCTCGGCGGCCAGTTCGGTCACTACGGAAGGGCCGGCGGCGCAACCACGGCACTGCCTATTCTGGAGAGTTGACCAGGCCGGTCAGTCGACCATCCGCTCCTGGGATCTGCGCTTGAAGCGGCTGAGGCCGCCGATCCCCTTCAGGGGGGTAAATCCCCACGAGGTGCGTCTTCTTACGTCGACTTCCATCTCCGACACCGGCTTGTACGGGTCGGTATCGGGCCGGTTGGGCGCCAGGGGAAGGTGCCAGGGCGGAGGCCCCCCCGACTCCTGCGGCGGGTCCATCCTCAGCCCCCGCACCCCGCCCTCGTGCTGCAGCTCGGGGGCCCAGACCCCGATTACCTCGTCGTGCTCGTTCCACGAGGTCAGGGGGATGTCCATAACCGGACCACCCTCGTCCCATTCGGTGCAGAATTGGAGGACATAGTTCTCCAGGACCATGCCCCGGGGAACGCGGACGACTGGCCCGTTTTCGGTCTCCACCTGCTCGAAGTTGAAGAAGTTGGAGAGCGTCATGTCGCGTCCGCCCGGGACCGGCGCACCGTCCGGACCATAGCGCCAGGCTCCCTGGTCATCACGAAAAAAACGTCCATTGCCGCAGCTGAGAGTGATGTTGCTTACCTCCGAAGAATGTTTTATCAACCTACCCGATACCGCGAAATAAGTTGCTTGGCGTTGTGCTTCGTACCGCGGTGACCCGGGAGATGGGGTCGAAAGGCGCGTGCCGGAGTGCCGGCTATAAGCGGCTGCCAATCATTATGCCGATGACCACCGCAGCCATGGCGGCTCCCGTGCAGGCCAGGACATTGGTCACCGCTGCGCGGTAGCGTCCCGCCTCGGCCAGCACCACGGTCTCAATGGTGAACGTGCTGAACGTGGTGTAAGCGCCGCAGAAGCCGATGCCCACCACGACGAACGGGCCCCAGCCGGCAGCCTGCTCCCGGCTCAAACCAAGCATGACTCCGAGCAGGAGGCTTCCGGACACGTTTACCGCCATGGTTCCCCATGGGAACGATCCCCGGCTCCTGCCCTGTATCGCACCACCGATCAGGTAACGGGTCACCGCCCCCAGGGCGCCGGCGGCGGCCAGGGCGCCCCAAAGGAGCACGGTAGGAATCAAGAGCCTGTCCAGGACGTACCGCGCACCGCCCGCCGGGCCAGCGCGATGCCCATCCATGCCGCCAACAGACCGACTCCGAGGGTGCCTGCAGCATAGGAGGCAGCCGTCCAGACGCTGCCCCGGTCGAGCAGCCCGCTGGCCTGGGCGGCGAAAGCCGAGAATGTCGTGAACGACCCCAGGAAGCCGGTGCCGAGGAACGGCCCGACGTAATGGTTGGACGGAACCCGGGCGGCGGCCACTATGACCAGTGCACCCAACGTGAAGCTGCCGGCTACGTTGGTCCAAAAGGTAGCCCACGGAAAACCGGCGGCCGCTGCCGGCACGGCGAAGAACAGCGCAACCCGGGTGATCCCGCCCAGCGCCCCGCCGACAGCGATTGCCGCCAGCATGGCAGGCTGGGCGAGGTCGTGTTCGTTCGGAGGCGGCGGGGCAGGTTGTTGGTCCATGGTCGGACGAGACTACCCGGGCGCAGGCGGCCGGGGAACGGGCGCCGGCACTTCCGGGCTATTTCGCCGGGCCGGTCAGGCTACCTTCTGTGGCTGGCGGACCACTCGCTGTAGTACCTTGAGCGCCAGGCAGGGAAGCGTGTCCAGCAACTGGAGAAAGTCCCTCGCCTCGATGACCGCCACCTCAACCGGGCCGCGGGCGACCAGCGTCGCGGAGTGCGGGAGGTGCCCGAGCGCCTCCATCTCACCGAACAGGTAGCCCCTGCCGGCCACCGCGGGCCCGGAACCCTCGCCGGTGATTTCCACCGTACCCCGGTGGACAATCAGGACCTGGGCCGCCGGGGAGCCGGCCCGGGCCAGGACGGTTCCCGGCTCGAATTCGAGAAAGTCAACCAGCCGCGCCGCCGCGGCGAGAGCCTTTCGAGAGCAGCCGTCAAAGAAGTCGAGCTGGGCCAGACTCTCCACCTTGGTATCCGAGCGGTGTACCCGGGAGAGGAGACCCTTGTTCAAGTTGTGTGGAAGCCAGTCCATTTACCAATCCAATCGCCGGCGTATCGCCGGCCTCGGGGGGCTTGATATAGCCATTGTACGTAAAGTGGCACTTGACATACAGAGCCAATCAGAACAAAGTGGACTGAAATGACTCCCTCGCAAAGGCGAATACTCGAGGTTCTGGGCGACTGGATGCAGCGGGAAGGGCCGCTTTATGCCCGGCTAACCGGTGCGTTCTGCTCAGCTATCGAAGGCTACGACCTGCCGCCGGGGACCAAGCTTCCCGCCGAGCGCCAGCTTGCCGAGATGCTGGCCGTCAGCCGGGCAACCGTCACCCAGGCCTACGAGTTGCTCCGGGAAGGCGGATGGATCCAAAGCCAGCAGGGCAGCGGCACCTGGGTGGGCACCGCGTCGCAGTCCCGGGAGCTTTCTGTCCCCGGCCCCCGGCCGTTGTCGTCCGGCCACTTTTTTAGCCGCCTGGTGGACTCAAGCTCGCAGCCGCCGATCAACCTGTCTATGGCGGCCCTCTCCGACACGGATGAGATCTTTCGGGAGGGGACCTCGTTCGGTCTCGAGGACCTTGTCGGGGTGCCCGGTCATGGCTACGCCCCTTTGGGGCTCCCGCGGCTGCGGCAGATAGTCGCCGGCACCTACAACCGGGCCGGCGCGACGACTCTTCCCGAGGAGATCATCATCACCTCGGGGGCCCAGCAGGCGATCTCTCTGCTGGCCGGTCACTACATTCAAAGAGGTGACGCGGTGGTGGTGGAGACCCCTACCTACGCCGGCGCGATCGATGCGTTCGCCCGGGCAGGCGCCCGTCTGATACCGGTTCCCGTCGGAAGCAACGGCATCCGCCTGGACCTGTTGGCCGAGGCGCTTGCCTCGGCAAAACCCCGTTTGGTGTATTTGATGCCGACCCACCAAAATCCCACGGGCGCGGTGATGCCGGAGGACGCCCGAAAAGAGGTCGCCCGCCTGGCCGACCAGTCCCAGGTCCCGTTCGCCGAGGACAACACGCTCGCAGAAATCTCATTCGGGGCCGAGCCACCGCCCCCGCCGCTGGCCCACTACGCCCGCGGAGGCACCGTGATCAGCATCGGCTCCATGAGCAAGCTGTACTGGGCCGGCTTGAGGGTGGGATGGGTGCGGGCCCCCGAGGCGCTTATCACCCGGCTCGGCCAGCACAAGGCGGCGGCCGATCTGGGCTCGGCAATGGTCTCCCAGGCCATCGCCTGCAGCCTGTTGGGCGACTTGGACTCGGTCCGGCTGCGGCGTGCGGACATGCTGCGGTCCCGACTGGACACTCTGGAGCGGCTGCTGACCGAAAAAATCCCCGATTGGAGGTGGCGGCGTCCCGCCGGCGGCCTGTCGCTCTGGGTGAGGATTCCCGCGGGCGACGCCCACGCCTTCGCCGAGCAAAGCCTGCGGCACGGGGTTGCCATCACCCCCGGCGCCAGCCTGGCGCCCGACGACGCCCACCATGACCATATCCGCCTGAACTATGTGGTCCCCGAGGAGGTTCTTTCCACCGCGGTCGACCGGCTGGCTGCCGCCTGGCGGGCTCACCGTGCCGCCGGTGGGCCCCAGCGTGAGGCGGTGGAGGTCAAAGTCTGAGCTCTGTTGTAAGCTCCTAGGCGTCTTGAAACTCTCCCATCACGCCATCCTGAGGATGGCTCAACGCGAGATCGCCCCGAGGGAGGTCGAGCAGGCGCTGGCCAACGTCGTCTCCACCGATCCGGCGGACCGGCCGAGCCGTGTCGTCAAGGTCGGGACCACCGAGGAGGGCAAGCGTCTGCGTATCACGCAGAACACCTTCGAACCTCAGCACGTCATCACCGTGGTCCGGCTGGAGAAGCACTCGTGAGGGTTCTGTACGACGCAGCCGTCGATGCGCTTTATCTGCCATTCCGCCGAGGGGCGCGCGTAGGGCAGTCAAAGGTGCTGGACGAAAGGCGCATCATCGACATGGACGACCGGGGAAACCCGGTCGGAATCGAGATCCTCGGCGCCTCGCACGGAGTCCAATTGAGCGATCTAGTGGAGGAGTACGGGCTGCAGAGTTGGGCCCCCGACTTCCCCGCGATCGAGGCGTTCAACTTCACCCGTGAGGAAGGCGCCGAGGGCTAACAGATTCACCCGTGAGGAAGGCGCCGAGGGCTAGCAGAGGCTTCGCTCAGCGCAGCACCCGGGTGTAGACGTCGGCCACCCGGTCCGCCAGCTCACCCGGCGACGGGAGACGCCGTTCCCGAGCGGCCGCGGCGAGACTTTGGCGCAGTTCGGGGGACCCCGCGAGTTCCTGCACCGCCCGGCGAAATCCCTCGGAATCTTCCGGCGAAACCAGCACTCCGGCGTCTCCTACGAGCTCAGGAATCGCCCCGGTGCGGGTAGCGACGACCGGCAGGCCCGCCGCCACCGCCTCCATGACGGCGAACCCGTAGGACTCGGCGAGGGCGGGAAGAGCGAAGATGTCCGCTGCCGCCAGCAGGTTTCCGATGTCGGACCGGTGACCCAGGAGGCGTACGCCGGTACCGTCCGCCAGCTCCTCGAGCGCCTGCCTCTGCGGGCCGTCGCCGGCAATCCACCCCTCGGCCCCGGTGCCGTCGACCGCACGGATGAAGACGTCCAGTTGCTTGTCCGGGTGAAGCCGCCCTACCGCCAGGATCACCAGCCGGTCGTCCGGCGTACCCAGCTCCCGGCGCACGCCGGCCCGGGCGCCCTCATTGGCGGCCGGCAGATCGAGCGCCGGGGGAATCACGTCGCCGAAGCCGATCTGGGAGCGCACGTCCCCGGAGACCGCAATTACCGCCGCCGCCCGGCGCAACGCCAGGCGGGCGGCCTGCCACATCGTTTTCTGGGCAAAAGGGACGCCGCCGGCGCGGGCGGACGCCCGCAGGGTTTGCTGCATCGAGGTGTGGACGGTGATCACCACCGGGGGCCCCTTTGTGCCCAGGGTGGTCCAGGCCAGGGCATGGGTTCCCGCCGTTAGGCCGTGGGCGTGGATGACATCGGGCAGGGTCCCGGGCAGGGGCGAGTCCCGGGCGCCGGCGGGGACAAACCGCAAGCCTTCGAAGTAGTCCTGCAGGTCCGCCGGGCCGGCCACGGCAGCGGTTTCGTAGCCCGCAGGAGGATGGGCGGCCAGGTATCGGACGTGACGGCGTATCCCGCCCGAGGACGGTCCGAGCACCTGAAGTACACGCCGCCGTTCCGGGGCGTGCTTAGAATGAGATTCCCCGAGCTCGCCCTGCGGACCACTCATCGAGGTATGACCATTTCCCCAGACTCTCTCCAGAAGGCGGGTTGCCAACCGGCCGGGCCTGCCCTTCAGGCGCCTCAGCCACGGTACGCCAAAAGTGCTCCGCGGGGCGAACATGACTGACGTCGTGGAGGCCCCCGCACCATCTGCCGGGCGGGCCGCCGTCCTGGTCTCGGTGATCACCGCCGGCAGCCGGCTGATGGGAGTGGTCCGAACCCTGGTCCTTACGGCCGTGCTGGGCATCACCTTCCTTGGTAACACCTATGCCAGCGCAAACGCCCTGCCCAACCTGCTTTTCGAGATCATCGCCGGCGGAGCGATTGCCGCGGCGTTGCTCCCCGCCCTGGCGGCCCCGGCGGCGTCGTCCGACCGGGCTAACGTCGGCCGGATTGCCAGCGGGGTCCTGAACCGGGCGCTGCTGATCACCACCCCGGTGGTGCTGGCCGGGATCGTCCTACGCGAGCCCTTGATGCGGGCGCTGACCTCGCAGGTGGCGGATCCGGTGATCCGCAGCCAGCAGGTGGAGCTGGGGGCGTTTCTGCTGGTCCTCTTTTTGCCCCAGCTGTGGCTGTACGTGATCGGAGTGGTGCTCACCGGGGTGCTGCACGCCCACCACCGGTTTGCGATGCCCGCCCTGGCGCCCCTGCTGTCCAGTGTGGTGGTGACGGCTTCCTACCTGCTCTACGGGGTCGTTGAGGGGCCGAACGCCCAGCGGCTGGGAGAGGTCTCGGGCGCCGGGAGGCTGATACTCGGGCTCGGCACGACTCTGGGTGTGTTCGTCCTGTCGTTCTGTTTGCTTCCGACGGTGCTCAAGCTGGGTATTCGCTGGAAGCCGGCCCTGTCCATTCCCGACGAGGCCCGGCGCAGAATCAAGGCGCTGCTTCTTCCGGCGGTCCTCACCATGGGGGCGCAGCAGGTCTTCCTGGGGGTGGTGCTCGTTCTGGCCAATCGGGTAGAGGGCGGGGTGGTGGCCTACCAGCTGGCGTTCACCACGCTGCTCGTCTTCTGGGCGGTCTTCCCGCTTCCGATGGCTACGACCATGTTCCCCTCCCTGGCGGCGGCGGCTTCCCGGGACCCGGCAGAGTTCGCCGGCCGAAACGCCGAAGCAGTGCGCAAGGTGACGGTCATCGTTTTGGGGGCGGCGGCGCTCCTGTACGCAGCAGCCGACCCGGCGGCCCAGTTGGTGGTCCACCTCGGGGTGGGGACCGGGGGCGAGTCGCGCCGGATGGTTGCCCTGACGATCGCGGCGTTCGCCCCCGGGCTGGTGGGCTACGGCCTGTACGCACTGTTCACCCGGGCGGCGTACGCGCTGGGTGACGGGCGGGGTCCGGCACTTGCCGCCGCAGTTGGATTCGGATCGGGAATTGGATTCAACCTGGCGGCGGCGGCGATGTTCGACGGGCCGGGGCTGGTTGCTGCCCTGGCAGGCGGGTTCTCGGCCGGGATCAACGTTGGGGCCCTGACCCTGGTGGTGCTGTTTCGCCGGCGGGCCGGTCGCCAGGCGCTGGCCGGTGCCGGACTGGCCTTCGGGCGCAGTCTGGCGGCGGCAGCTGCGGCAGCTGCGGCCGGTCTGTTGATCGCCGGGGCCTTGCCGGTGGGATCGCTCGGGGAGGATCTGGTTCGTGCCGGGGCGGTCGGCATCGCAACGCTGCTGACCTACCTTGCCGCGACCGCTCTCCTCGGCGAGAGAGAGTTGACCGCCGTCCTTCGTCACGGCGGCGCCGGGAAGCTGGGGGACCCGTGAGCTCGGCATCTGCCGGACGCGGCGCCCGGACGATCTACGCGGTACTGGCCCTGTCCCTCGCGCTGTCCGTGGTGCCTGGCCCAGCCTATGCCCAGCAGGCGCAGACGCCGCGAAAGATCGTGATCGTCAGCATGCCGTCGGTGACCTGGGAGGATGTGTCCGCCGGGGATGCCCCGAACCTGCGCAGGCTGGCGGACCGCTGGTCGATGGCAAACATGTCGTTGCGCACCGTCGGGCCTCGAACCGACCAGGCGTCGGCCTTGGTCAGCATCGGGGCGGGCAACCGAGCCCGGGCTTACGGTCTGCGCCCCGCCGTCGACGGAGACGCCGACGCGGCACCCAATGCCCTACCGCAGCCGGGCGGGGGGGCCCAGGTTCGAGGGTTTGTCCATATCCTCGCCGACAACGACGACCTCGGGTACCGGGCAGTACCCGGAGCGCTGGGGGAGCAACTGAGGTCGATGGGCCTTCGTACCGGCGTTGCCGGTAACTCGGACGGCGGGTTCGTGTATCCCACCGCCACCACCCGGGAGGGTGTGGGGATCGAGCGCCGCAGATTCGGCGCCCTGGCGCTTGCCGACCTGAGCGGTTTTGTCGACGTGGCGGAGGTGGGCGACGAGTTGCGGGTGGCGGACCCTGGGACTCTGAACGGCTTTCGAGCCGACCCGGACGTCCTGCTGGACGCCGCCGCCCGGGTGATCGAATCCACCGACGTTTCTCTGATCGAGGTATCGGACACCTACCGGGAAAGCCGGGTTGCCAACGCCCGTCTGCGTAATGTCGACGTTGCCGAGGGCCGGGCGGCCGAGATCCGGGAAGCGGTGCGGCGGGACGACCGGGTTCTCGCCGGGATCACCCGACTGGTGGACCTGGAGCAGGACACGCTGGTCGTCGTGGCCACCGAGGGTGTAGGCCCGGCCAGGCCCGAGGTGTTGACCGTAGCCCTCATGGCAGGGGTCGGGGCCGAGGAGGGTGGCTGGCTGACCTCGGCTACCACCCTCAGGCCGGGCATCGTCGCAGTAAGCGACATCGGCCCCGGCGTGCTCCGCCTCCTGGGCGAGCAGCCCCCCGAGAGCATGACCTCCCAACCCTTTCGCGCGGTGGACGGCCCGGGCGAGGGGCGGCTGGACCATTTGCTCCTGGTCGCCAGTGCGGCCGTCTTCCACGGGGACTGGGTGGGGCGGTTCTTTTTGATCTTCGTCGGGCTCCAGGTGATCCTTTATTCGGTGGCCTGGAGCCGGCTCCGCCGCGACCCCGGCGCCCCGCTGCCGTGGATCCGGCGCCTGACGCTGGGGTTCATGTCCGCGCCGGCGGCGACCCTGGTCATGGCCGCCCTCAACCCGCACCTTTGGGGCCGGGCGGGGCCGATGCTGGTGGTCCTCGCGGTTTCGGTGGTCCTGACTGCGCTGGCCCTTTTGGGGCCATGGCGCAAAGACCCCAGCGGTCCCGCCGCTTTCATCTGCGCCGTGAACTTTGCCTTGATCGTGGGGGACCTCACGACCGGAGCCCACCTGCAACTGTCCAGCCTCGTCGGTTATTCGCCCATCGTCGCCGGCCGGTTCTACGGCCTGGGCAACCTTACCTTCGCCATTCTGGCTACCTCGTCGATCCTGCTGGCCGGACAGGTGGGCGCCCGTTACGGCCGGTGGGGGTTCAGGGCGGCCGTAGCCATTGCCCTCGCGACCATCGTCGCCACCGGGGCCACCGCCTTCGGTGCCGACTTCGGCGGGGTGCTGGCTCTCATCCCGTCTTTCGGTGTCCTGCTCCTGCTGCTTTCCGGCCGGAGGATGTCGATCGGGAAGGTGTTCCTGTTCGGGGGACTCTCGGCCGCCGCGGCTCTTCTGGTGGGGGGGCTGGACACCATGAGGCCGCCCGAGGAGCAGACCCACATCGGGCGGTTCGTCGCCCGGCTCCTCCTCAACGGTCCGGAGGCGGTGATGGACGTGATCATGCGAAAGATCAACGCCAACTGGACCTTGCTGACCTCGAGTGCCCTGACCCTTTCGGTGCCGGTGGCGCTTATCTTCCTGGGCCTGATGCTCCGCCGGCCCTACGGACGCCTGAGGTCGGCCGTCGATACCATTCCCGGACTGAGGATCGGGCTGATCGCAGCAATAGTGGCCAACGTGCTGGGCTTTGCGCTGAACGACTCGGGAATTGCAATCCCGGCAATGGGCCTGGCGATCATGGCGCCGTACTGCCTGGCGACGGTCCTGGGTATGCCCGACGGACGGCCGCCGGGGACCGGGGATCCGGGTCCGCCCCCGAAGGATCGGATTCCGGACGCGGTTTCGGCGGAAGCCGCCGGGGACGGCTGAGGTGTGGCGTGCCGCGCTTCTGCCGGCCGCGCTGGCTCTGGGAATCGGGCTCGTTGCCCGGGCGGGCATCCTTCGCAACCGGATCTCCCGGCTGAGGATCGACAACTACCGGGGCAAAAGGGTCTCGGTCGTCGGGGGGGTGGTGATCGCCGTCACGGTCGCGGCGGTGGAGTCGATCACGTGGCTGACGGGTCTGGCGGCGCCGGGGCTCGAGCCGTTCGCCGGCGGCATGGGCTCACGGGTGCATCTGGGTACCCTGATCCTGGCGCTGGGCTTTTTCGGGCTTGGCTTTCTCGACGACTACGCCGGGGACGGCAGGAGCAAGGGTTTCGGCGGCCACCTGCGGGCGCTGAAGCGCGGTGACCTGACCACCGGGGCGATCAAGGCGTTTGGGGGCGCCGGGCTTGCCTTCGCGGTTTGTATGTGGTGGGAGGACCTGTTCGTTCCGGCGGCGATCCTGGATGCGGTTGTGATTGCGCTGGCTGCCAACTTCATCAACCTGCTGGACCTGCGGCCGGGCCGTGCCGCCAAGGGCTTTTTGATCTTGTGGCTTCTTCCCGCTGCGGCAGCCCGTAACTCGGAGTACCTGCCGGTTTCGGCCGCGGTGGCGGCCGCGGTGGTCGCCTGGCTGCCGGCCGACCTCCAGGAGCGGGGAACTCTGGGCGACGCCGGCGCGAACATGATCGGCGCGGTTCTCGGGGCCGGCCTGGTGGCGGTATCGGGGATGCCCGGCAGGCTTGCCGCCCTCGCCCTGCTGGTCGTGGTCACGCTGGCATCCGAGCGGGTGTCGTTCACCAAGGTGATCGAGCGCACCGCCCCGCTCCGGTGGCTGGACGAGCTGGGCCGCCTGCGCCGATGAAATAGCCGGGCGCGGCGCCGGTGGGTCAGCCGAGGAAGATCTCTGCCGGGACCTCGAACGTGGCTGCGGTCGAGTCGTCGGTGGATCCGGCCAGGCTCCTCGAGAAACGCGCCGGACGGAAGTCGTCAAGCTGGCGGGCCGGTTCCCCGTCGACCAGCTCCTGGGCGGCCAGGTCGGCGATCGCCGGAGCGAGAGTAATACCGGAATGGCCGGTGGCGACGTAGACCGAGGTCATGCCCGGCAGGCTTCCGATGATCGGCCGGCTGTCGCGGGGCATAGGCCGCGCCTCCACGGTGAAGTCGCTGATTCCGGCGGTGGCCAGTCCGGGGAAGTACTGCTGCGCCTGCTGTAGCAGTACGCGGGCGTGACTGGATGTTGCCTCGCCGGCGGCGTATTCCTGAGACTTTTCCCCGATCAGAACACCGCCGTCGCCTCGCTGGCGCAGGTGGATGGATGGTTCGGTCGCCGCATTGACGTAAACGGCGCCCGGGATCACTGTTTCTGCCGGCTCGGTAAGAACCAGCATCCCCGGGACGGCGTCAACCGGTATGTCCCATCCCAGCTTCTCCAGGAACGCCGTGGTCTCGACGCCGGTCGCCACCACGACGTTGGAGACCAGCAGCTCGTCCCCGCCTACCCGAACGTGAACCTCGCCCTCGTCGAATCGCAGGCTCGCCCGGCCCACCAGCGAGGTCCCACCGGAGTCGGCGAACGACTGCCGCATCCGGGCAATGGACCTGGGTGGATCGGCCTGGCCGTCGTCGGGAGCGTAGGAGGCGGCCAGCACCCTCGTCGGTCGGCTGTTCGGCAGCCGCTGCTCCAGCTCCTGGGCATCGAGAGCCCGCACCGCATAACCCCGGCGGGCGCCCTCTGCGATCTTGGCCTGGAGTTGCTCGGCGGCTTGGGGAGTCTCTGCCCACCGGATCTCGCCGTCCCAGCTCACTCCCAGGTCGTCGGAAAGCTCCTGCTGCCACCGGCGCCAGGCATCCATGCCTGCGCACTTGAGCGCAAACAGCGAGGGTACCGGCTCGTCCAGGGCGGTCAGGGAGGCAAACGAGAAGAAGGAAGCGCCCTGGGGTCGGGAGTCCCGCTCGACGAGAACTGTCTCCACCCCCCGGGCCTGCAGCCGGCACGCAATTGCGGTGCCGACGATTCCCCCTCCCACGACTACGATCGGGTGGGCCATGGACAGTTCCTGTCTTTCGGCGGCGTTTAGGGTCCCTTCGAGGATAGTGCGGACCCCGCCCGGTGTCAGGTTGAGCGCTGCCTCACGGGGGCCGTCGAGGGGTGAACCCTCGCCGCCCGGGCGTCGCCCGTTTCGAGACCGGGAACAAATCTCGGCGAACTTCGGGCAAACCGGCGGCCTTGCCCCCCGCCTCTGATACGCTTCTATTCCGTGGCCAAGCATATTTTTGTGACGGGTGGGGTTGCCTCAAGCCTCGGCAAGGGCCTCACTGCCGCCTCTCTCGGCCGCCTCCTCAAGTACCGCGGTCTGCGGGTCACCATGCAGAAGCTGGACCCGTACATCAACGTCGACCCCGGCACCATGAGCCCCTTCCAGCACGGCGAGGTCTTCGTAACCGACGACGGCGCCGAGACGGACCTGGACCTCGGCCACTACGAGCGGTTCATCGACGAGAACCTGCGCCGCTCCTCCAACGTCACCACCGGCGCGATCTACCAGTCGGTCATCGCCAAGGAGCGCCGGGGCGACTACCTGGGCGACACGGTACAGGTCATCCCGCACATCACCAACGAGATCAAGGACCGGATCCTGAGGGTCGGCCAGGCCGCCGAGGCCGAGGTGGTTATCACCGAGGTCGGGGGCACCGTCGGCGACATCGAGAGCCTTCCCTTCCTGGAGGCCATCCGTCAGCTCCGCCTCGAGGTCGGCCGGGAGAACGTCTGCTACGTCCATGTGACGCTGGCCCCCTACATCGGCCCGTCAGGTGAACTGAAGACCAAGCCCACCCAGCACTCGGTACGGGAGCTGCGCAGCATCGGAATCCAGCCCGACGCCCTGGTGCTGCGCAGCGACCGGGAGATCTCGCTCAAGCTCAAGCAGAAGATCTCGCTGCTGTGTGACGTGGAGATCGGCGGGATCGCTTCCGCAGTGGACACCTCGAACATCTACCGGATCCCGCTGGTCCTGCGGGAGGAGGGCCTGGACGAGTTCGTTCTCAAGCACTTGCAGATCCACCTGGACCCGCCCGATCTCAGCGAGTGGGAAGCTTTGGTCGACCGGGTGGAACACCCCAAGGGCAAGGTCCGCATCGGCTTGTTCGGCAAGTACGTCGACCTGCCGGACGCCTACCTGTCGGTGATAGAGGCGGTGAAAGCCGGCGGGTATGCCGTGGGCTCGGACGTAGAGATCGTGTGGATCGCCTCCGACGAGAAGACGCCCGAGCAGGACCCGGACCAGATGGCGCTGCCGCACCTGACCAGCGGCGGTTACGAGACGATCATGGGACTGGACGGCGTCCTGGTACCCGGCGGTTTCGGCATCCGCGGCATCGAGGGCAAGATCGACGCGGTCCGGGTGGCACGCGAGCAGGGGATTCCCTTCCTCGGCTTGTGCCTGGGCCTGCAGTGCGCGGTGATCGAGTTTGCCCGCAACGTCGCCGGACTGTCCGGTGCCAACTCCACCGAGTTCGATGAGATGACGCCCCACCCGGTCATCGACCTCCTGCCCGAACAGGAGGACGTGTACGAGAAAGGCGGCTCGATGAGGCTCGGTCTGTGGCCGTGCCGGCTTTACAAGGGGAGCAAGGCGCACGAGGTCTACGATCAGGAGGTGATCTACGAGCGCCACCGGCACCGCTACGAGGTCAACTCCGCCTACCACTCAACGCTCCAGGAGCACGGAATCTCATTCAGCGGGACCTCGCCGGACGGCCGGTTGGTGGAGATCGTCGAGCTGGCGGACCATCCGTTCTTCATGGCGTCGCAGTTTCACCCCGAGTTCAAGTCCCGGCCCAACCGGGCCCACCCGCTCTTCCGGGAGTTCGTCGCCGCGGCAGTACGCCGGGCCATCGACCGGGGCAGCTTCCGCGGGCCGGAGCCGGTTGAGGAACTGTCCGAGCCGGACGGCGAGCCGGTTGCCGGTGCGGTCGCCTCCGGCTCCAATTAGCAGCGCGATAGCTGCGATCCGCTGGTGACCGGCCACCGCGAGACCCTTAGTTCCGACACCGTCTACGACGCCGGGTTCTTTCAGGTCGTCAAAGAGCAGGTGAAGCTGCCCAACGGCGACACCCACGAGTACCACTTCTGCAAGCATCCCGGTGCGGTGGCCGTGGTGCCGGTCGACGAGGACGGGCGCATCCTCATGGTTCGACAGTTCAGGCAGGCGGCCGGCGATGCGTTGCTGGAGGTCCCGGCCGGTAAGATCGACGCCGGCGAGGATCCCTGGCAATGCGCGCACCGCGAGTTGCGCGAGGAGACCGGGTACGAATGCGGCGACCTCGATCTCCTGTCCCACTTCTACGCCAGCCCGGGAATGACCGACGAACAGATCCACGTGTTCGTCGGGCGCGAGCTGAAGGTGGTTGCTCCGGCCCCCACTCACGACGGCGGCGAGCCGATCGCGATGGAGTGGATGGAAAAGGACGAGGCTTACGCGGCGATCGAGGACGGCCGCATAGTGGACGGCAAGAGCATCATCGGCATCACGCTTTACCAGATGATGCTGGCAAAGCACGAGCTGCACGAATGATCGTCGGGGTCCCCACCGAGCTCAAGAACCACGAGTATCGGGTGGCGCTCACCCCGGCAGGCGCCCGTGAGCTGACCTCGGCCGGCCACGAGGTCCTGGTCGAAAGGGGAGCGGGGCTCGGTTCCCGGATCGAGGATGACTCTTACGTCCGGGCCGGCGCGCGGCTGACCGACGTCGAAGGAATATGGGCGGAGTCCCAGATGGTCCTCAAGGTCAAAGAGCCGGTTGCTGCCGAGTTCGGCCGGATGCGCCGGGACCAGGTTTTGTTCACCTATCTCCATCTGGCCGCCGGCCGGTCGGTCACCGAGGCGCTCCTGAAAGCGGGCACCGCAGGCGTTGCTTACGAGACCGTCCAGGATCTCCAGGGCCGCCTGCCGTTGCTGGCCCCGATGAGCGAGGTGGCCGGGCGTATGGCGCCCCAGGTGGGAGCGACGCTGCTGGAGAAGGAGCACGGCGGACGGGGGATTCTTCTGGGAGGGGTGTCGGGAGTACACCCCGCCAAGGTGGTGGTGCTGGGGGCCGGGATGGCCGGCGCCAACGCTGCCTGGCTGGCCCAGGGCATGGAGGCCGAGGT
>Ga0247713_1000329_pt1 | contig 31157 bp, 32 predicted proteins | sample 21E_NmetaG_FD_189936 | JGI IMG/M metagenome (GOLD analysis project Ga0247713, IMG submission 189936) | Soil microbial communities from hillslope of Landscape Evolution Observatory, University of Arizona, Oracle, AZ, United States - 2-1-E_N | ecosystem: Engineered > Artificial ecosystem >...
CGAGCTCGCCGACGACGACCGGTTCCGCGACTTCGATGCGCGCCGCCGCAACCGCGACGAGCTGATCGCCATCCTCGACGCCGCCTTCCGCGCCCGGCCCGGCGACGAATGGCTCAAGCTCCTCACCGAGGCCGGGGTGCCGTGCGGACCTGTCAACGACGTGGCGCAGGCCCTGGCCGATCCGCAGACCGAGGCGCGCGGGATGCTCGTCACCGTCGAGCACCCGGCCTTCGGCACGGTCACCGAGCCGGCCAGCCCCGTGCGCGTCGGGCCGCCGCCCACCGAGTACCGCCGGGCTCCCACGCGCGGCGAGGACGAGCCCTACGTGCTCACCGAACTCCTCGGCTACGACGAACCGACCGTGACCCGCCTGCGGGAGGCGGGGGCGTTCGGACGATGACCGCCGCCCGACGCATCAGCGAGTGGGCGCTCTCGCTCCACGACGTCCCGCCGGAGGTGGAGGCGAAGGTAACGAGGCACATGCTGGACGGCGTGGGCTGTGCGCTGGCCGCCGTCCGGACGGGCGCCGTCCCGTCGGTCCTTCAGGCCGTCCGGACATCCGACGAAGAGGCTCCCGTCCTCGGCGTCGGACTGCGCGCATCGGCTCCCATGGCCGCGCTCGCCAACGGCGCGCTCGTCCATGCGCTCGATTTCGACGACACGCATCCGGCGGCGCTCGTGCACGCAACCGCCGCCGTCCTGCCCGCCGCGCTCGCCTTCCCTACGGCGTCCGGGCGCGAGGTACTGGCCGCCGCCGCGGCCGGGTACGAGACGGTGGTCCGGCTGGGCGCGGCGGTCCCGCACGGGTTCCACTCCCGCGGCCTGCACGCGACATCGGTCTGTGGCGTCTTCGCGGCCGCCCTGGTCGCCTCCCGCCTGATTGGGCTGGATGCCGAGCGGACCACCCATGCGCTGGGCATCGCCGGGAGCCTGGCCGCCGGATCGCTCGAGTTCCTGCACACCGGCTCCTCGACGAAGCAGCTGCACCCGGGGCTCGCGTCGATGAACGGGATCATGGCCGCGCGCCTGGCGGCGGCCGGGGCGGACGGACCGGACACGATCCTGGAGGGCAAGCACGGCCTGTACCGCTCGTACCTGCAGGCCGAGGTCGACCCGTACGCGCTGACCGCCGACCTCGGATCGCGCTGGGACATGCTCGCCACGTCTATGAAGCCCTACCCGGCGTGCCAGCTCGTCCTTGCGCCGCTCGACGCGCTGCGCACGCTGCTGCCGCTCCCGGACGACGACCTCGTCTTCCGGGTGCCGCCCGGCGCGGTCGAGATCGTCTGCGAGCCGGCTGCGCAGAAGGCCCGGCCCCGGACCCCTTACGAGGCCAGGTTCAGCCTCCCGTTCTGCGCGGCGGTCCTGGCCACCGACGGCGAGCTGACCGTCGACTCGTTGGAGCGGCTGGACCGTCCGGAGGTGGCCGAGCTGGCGGGACGGGTCCGCTACGAGGTGACGTCGTTCGCCGGACCACCGGCCGAGGCTCCCGGCCGGGTCGAGGTCGGCGGTCGCGTGGGCGAGGCTCCCGCGCTGCGCGACCCGTCAGACGCCGAGCTGATCGCGAAGCTGCGCGCGAACGCCGGGGGCCCCGTGGAGCGGCTCGCCGACACGGTGCTCGGGCTCGCGTCGCTCGCTTCGGTGGAGGAGATCTTCGAGGCGGCGCTCGCGCGGGAGCCGGTGGCGTGACTCTGCTCACCGACGAGATCCGCACCCACATCGGGCGCGAGGTCGTCTACACGGCGAACGAGGAGGTCGGACGGGCCGCGATCCGCTACTTCGCGCGCGCGATGGGCGACGACAACCCGCTGTACCGCGACCCCGCGTACGCTCGCGACCACGGGTTCGACGACGTTGTCGCGCCCCCCACCTTCGTCTGCGAGTCGAACCAGTTCGTCGAACTCCCGCCAGACCCCGACGGCTACGCGGGCCACACGTGGGGGCTCCCGGTCGATCACCTGGCCGCGATCAGGGGCGGCAACGCCTACGAGTTCCACCGGCACCTGCGTCCCGACGACCTCGTCACCACGACGTGGCGACTGGTCGACATCACGGAGCGAACCACCTCGGCTGGGGAGGCGATGCTGGTCGTGACCTCTGAGGTCACCTACACAGACGCTTCCGGAGAGCCGATCGCGCGCAACACCGAGACGCTGATCTACAAGGAGCGGAAGTGAAAGCGGGCGACGCGCTCCCGCCGCTCGAGCGGACGATCACGATCGCGGACATGGTGGCCTACGCCGGCGCGACCTGGGACCACCACCGCATGCACTACGACCGGCAGGTCTCCGAAGCCGCCGGGCTCCCGGGTCCGGTCGTGGACGGACAGGCGCTCGGTGCGCTCATGGCCGAGCAACTGATCGACCACCTCGGCCCCCGGGCGTTCATCACCCACCTGAGCTTCCGGTTCCGGTCGATGGTGTTCGCGGGGGAGACCGTCCGGTGCGAGGCCGAGGTGACCGAGGTCGGTGAGGAACACGTGTCGACCGAGCACAAGGTCACGGTCGGGGAACGCGTGGCGGCCACGGGGAGCGCGCGGGTGCGGCTGTGACCGCGTGCATCGTGGGCGTCGCCGAGTCCGACCTCGGAGTGACGGGCCGCACCGCCCTCGACCTGCTGGCCCAGGCCTCGAAGGCGGCCCTGGACGACGCCGGCTTGGCCTTCCCGGACGTCGACGGGCTCTTCACGGCGGGCGTCGGACGGTTCCCGGCCACGCTGGCCGCCGAGTACCTCGGCATCTACCCGACCTGGACCGACTCCACGATGGCCGGCGGCTCCTCCTTCGAGATCTTCGTCTCCCACGCGGCGGCCGCGATAGAGGCCGGGCTCTGCGAGGTCGCGCTGATCTGCTACGGGAGCGACCAGCGCTCGGCCAAGCGGAGAAGGCTGGCCGGCACCCCGGACGACCGGACGCCCGCCGGTCAGTTCGAGACCCCGTACGGACCGCTCAACCCCCTGTCGATGTACGCGCTGGCAGCGCAGCGTCACATGCACGAGTTCGGGACCACGCCCGAGCAGCTCGCCGAGATCGCCGTCGCCGCGCGGGAGTGGGCGCTGCTCAACCCGAAGGCGTACCGCCACGGCGACGGACCTCTCACGGTGGAAGACGTGCTCGCGTCGCCGACGGTCAGCTCGCCCCTGCGCACGCTCGACTGCTGCCTGGTCACCGACGGCGGGGGGGCGGTCGTGATGACCTCGCTCGAGCGGGCCCGCGACCTCTCGGAGACGCCGGTGGTCGTGCTCGGACACGGGGAGTCGAGCACGCACAGCTCGTTCTCGCAGATGCCGGACCTCACCGCGACGGGGGCCTACCTGTCCGGACGCATCGCGTTCGAGAGCAGCGGCACGACGCCTGCGGACATCGACGTCCTCCAGATCTACGACTCGTTCACGATCACCGTGCTGCTCACCCTGGAGGCACTGGGGTTCTGCGAGCGCGGCGAGGGGGGCGCGTTCGCATCGGCCGAGCGGCTCGGTCCAGGCGGCGACCTGGCGATGAACACGTCCGGGGGCGGGCTCTCGTACTGCCACCCGGGCATGCTCGGCATCCTTCTCGTGGTGGAGGCGGTGCGCCAGCTCCGAGGGGAGTGCGGCGCCCGGCAGGTCCCGGACGCGCGGCTCGCGCTCTGCCACGGGACGGGCGGGATCCTGTCCACGCACTCGACCGTCGTCCTGGGGGTGGACCGATGAGCGAGCCGCGCCCGATCGCTCCTCCCGACGCGCTCACCGCACCGTGGTGGGAGGCGACGTCCGAGGAGCGTCTGCTCGTCCAGCGGTGCGGTTCGTGCGGGAACGCACAGCACTACCCGCGCTCCCTATGCACGAAGTGCTGGTCCGCCGACCTCGCATACGTGGAGTCGCCCGGGGAGGGTGAGGTGTACTCCTACACGGTCGTGCACCGGTCCCCCCACCCCGCCTTCGCGGCTCCCTACACGGTCGCGCTCGTCCGGCTAGACGAGGGTCCGGTGATCCTCACCAACATCGTCGGGGGCGAGGTCGGGTGCGGCTCCCGGGTGCGCGTCGTGTGGGAGGACCTGTCCGACGGACGCAAGCTCCCCCTGTTCACACCGGTTGGAGGATAGATGGACTTCGAGCTCTCCGAGGAGCAGCAGCTCTTCCGCAAGGTGATCGCCGACTTCGCGCGCGACCACATCGCACCCGTGGCCCGCGAGTGGGAGCACGACGGCACCTACCCGACGCCGATCGTGGAGAAGATGAAGGAGATGGGCCTGTTCGGGCTCACGGTCCCGGAGGGCTACGGGGGCCTGGGCGTGGACATGGTCTCTCTCGCGCTCGTCTTCGAGGAGATCTCGAAGGCCTGGATGGGGGTGGCCGGCACGATCGGGAGCCACTCGCTCGCGTGCTGGACGATCGACCACCACGGCACCGAGGAGCAGAAGCAGCGTTGGCTCCCGAAGCTCGCCACGGGCGAGATGCGCACGGGGATCGGGCTGACCGAGCCGGGAGCCGGCAGCGACCTGCAGGGCATCACGACCCGCGCGACCCGCGACGGCGACCACTACGTCGTGCGCGGGACGAAGACCTGGATCACCAACGCCCGCCACGCGGCGATCCTGCCCGTGCTCGTGAAGACCGACCCCACCGCCGACCCGCCCCACCGCGGGATGAGCGTGCTGATCGTGGACATGGACGCACCCGGCGTCGAGGTCTCCCGCGACATCGGGAAGCTCGGCTACAAGGGGACCGAGTCGTGCGAGGTGGTGTTGGACGACGTCCGCGTCCCCGCCGACCACCTGCTGGGTGGCGTCGAGGGGCGGGGCCTGCAGCAGGTGCTGTCCGGACTCGAGGTCGGACGGATCAACATCGCGGCCCGCGCGGTCGGGATCGCCCAGGCCGCCCTGGACGCCGCCCTGTCCTACTCCGAGCAGCGCCAGGCGTTCGGACGTCCGATCGCCGATTTCCAGGCCATCCAGCTCAAGCTCGCGGATATGGCCACCGAGGTGCAGGCGGCCCGCCTGCTCACCTGGTGGGCTGCGTCACGATCGGACTCGGGCAAGCGGGCGGACATGGAGGCCGGGATGGCCAAGCTGTTCGCGTCCGAGGTGGCGATCAAGGCCTCGCTCGAGTCGATGCGCATCCACGGCGGGTACGGGTATTCCACCGAGCTCGACATCGAGCGCCTCTACCGCGACGCCCCGCTCATGGCCATCGGCGAGGGGACCAACGACATCCTGCGCACCGTCATCGCCAAGGGGCTGCGGAGGGGGGAGCGTTGAGCGCGCGCTCCTATCTGTACGTGCCGGGCGACCAGCCGGAGAAGCTGGCCAAGGCCGCCGGCCGCGGGGCGGATGCGCTCATCGTCGACCTGGAGGACGCGGTCGCCCCCGAGAACAAGGAGCTCGCCCGTCGGACCGTCCGCGACTGGCTGGGCTCCCGTGGTGCGGACGGCCCCCCCGTGTGGGTGCGCGTGAACTCGGGGCCCACGATGTCGGACGACCTGTCCGCGATCGCCGGACTCGGCTCGGACGGGGTGATGGTGCCGAAGGCGTCCCGCGCGTCGGTGGAGCAGGTGAGGGAGCTGTCCGTGATCGCCCTCATCGAGACGGCGGCCGGACTGGTGGACGCGGTCGGGATAGCGTCCTGTCCGGGGGTGGTGCGGCTCGCCATCGGGGAGGCGGACCTGGCCGTCGAGCTGGGTGTGGAGCCTTCGCCGGGGGAGCCGGAGTTCGCGTACCACCGGGCGCAGGTCGTCCTCGCATCCGCCGCCGCCGGCCTCGACGCGCCCATCGCGCCGGTATCGACCGACTTCCGCGACCTCGATGCGCTGCGGGCGAGCACGCTGGAGCTCCGCCGGATGGGTTTCGGCGCCCGGTCCGCGATCCACCCGGCTCAGGTGCAGCCGATCCACGAGGCGTTCACGCCCTCCCCGGACGAGCTCGCCCGGGCGCGCCGTCTCGTCGAGCTGTTCCACGCGGCGGGAGGCGGGGTGTGCGTGGACGACGAGGGCCGGATGGTCGACGAGCCCGTCGTGCGCGCCGCGAGGCGACTGATCGGCAGGAGCTCCCCGGGCGTTGAAGAAGAGGGTGGAGCAGGAACGGGTTCTTCGTGACGCGACGTCGTTATCTTGACGACGCGATGTCGTGAAGGTACGCTGACGGGAAGGGCGTCGGGCGGCATCATGGAGAGGATGCGCCGGCGAAGCGGGAAGGCGAGCGGTTGCGCTTGACTGAGCCTCTGGGGACGTCGTCGAACCCGAACTACCGCGCGCTGCTCGCCGTCGCCACCGTCGTCGTCTCCCTGGCCTCCCTGACCGCGGCGAAGCGGGTCGTGGTCGACGAGGCGGCGTCGACGTCGCGAGGCGGCTCGACCTCATCCCGCGCCGACGGACTGCTCGCGGACGGGACCAACCCGGCGGACCCGACCGCCGACCCTCTCTCGGGTCCGGGGTCCGGCCGGGGGTCCGTGGCCGGGGGTGCGGTCTCCGCGACCGAGACGGGCCGGCGCGTGGACGGCCCACAGGTCCCGGGGATCAACGCCTCCAACGAGATCGTCCTGACCTACTACTGGAAGGGCGACCGGACCATGACCAGCCCGTACCTGAAGGGCAGCGGGCACGACGGCAACGTCGACGAGGGCAAGGCCTTCATGGGACTGGTCAAGTACATCAACTCGCACGACAACGACGGCACCCGCTTCATGGGTCACCCGATCAAGCTCCACGGCCGGAAGATCCGCGGCGTCGTGCTCGAGGCCGGGCAGTACCCCGACAGCTACGCGTTCACGGCCGAGAAGATCGCGAAGGAGGTGAAGCCGTTCGCGGCGATCGCCGCCCACGGGTCGATCTCCTCCTACATCTGCCCCCGGCTCGCCCAGGCCGGGATCTTCAACCTGAGCACGTACGACCTCGGCGGGTCGCTCTCCCAGCGGACGAACGGCTACTGCGTACCGTCCGGCCTGCCCTGGGAGCGGCAGGTGCAGGCCTCCACCTCCTACCTGACCTGGCATGCAGCGAACACGAAGTACAACAACACCGAGCCGCGGGTCTACGGCGTCATCTACGTGGAGTACCCCGGGCTGGTCGACTCCGCCCCCAAGATGGTCGAACGGCTCCGCGCAGCCGGGCTGAACGTTCCGCCCCGCGCCGTCCGATCGCTCGCCTCCGACCTCGCCACGTCTCAGCAGCAGGCGCCGGGGGTGGTGGCGAGGATGCGCGAGGAGGGTGTGAACACGATCATCATGCCGGACGCCGGCGCCCCGATGAACTTCACCCACGCCGCGCAGACGAACGGGTTCAGCCCGGACTACTTCGTCTGGCCCTGCTCCGGACAGGACACGACGGCGATGGTCCGGCTGTACAACGCGGTGCAGTGGGCGCGCGCCTCGGGCCTCACCTGCTACGACGCCGAGTTCACCCCGGACCTGACGAACGACGACGCCGCCCGCAACGCGGAGTGGTACAAGGCTTACGTCGAGGCGACCGGGGACCGCGACGTCCCGTCGGCCGCCTCGCTCGTCTACGCGGCGCTCGCCCAGGCCGTCTTCGGGATCTCCAACGCCGGACCCAACCTGACACCGGACACCTTCAAAGCGGGGCTCGGCGCCATGCAGCCGTACCGCTACAGCGCCACGAGGGGCAGGACCGACAACCAGTCGAGCCTGCTCCTCGAGATGGGTTCGCCTGACCGGGCCTTCATCGGGGACGTGACCCGCATCCAGTGGTCGGCCTCCGCGCGCAACCCCGGGTCCGCCGCCCCCGGGGCCTACCAGTTCCCGGACCCGAGACGGTACTCGGCCGACACGCGCTTCTAGGACCTCCACGACGCATACATGTCCAGGCTCCCCGTAGGGATCATCGCGCTCGGGCTCGTCCAGGGATCCCTGGCCGCGTTCAACAGCCTCGGCATCGTCATGCTGTGGCGCACGACCCGGGTCGTGAACCTGGCCCAGCCGGCTCTAGGCCTGGTCTCGGGCGTGCTGGTCGGGATGCTCGTCGCGTCCGCGGGCTGGGGCTTCTGGTGGGCGCTCCCGATCGGGCTCGCGCTCGGAGGCGTCCTCGGCCTGCTGGCGGAGCGAGCCGTGCTGGTCCGGCTCCAGGACGTCCCCCGGGTCGTCCTGCTCGTGGCCACGGTCGGGCTCGCCCAGATCTTCGGAGCCGTCCAGGCCGCCCTCCCGTTCATCTTCGGCGGGCGGCTCCCCACCTACACGGTGGAACTCGGGATCTCGATCGAACTGTTCCCCGTCCGCCTCCTCGGGCCACACCTGCTCGCCCTGATCTGCATGCCGCTCGCGTTCTTCGGGCTCTATCACTTCCTCCACCGGAGCCGGTTCGGCCTCGCCGCCTGCGCGCTGGGCCAGGACGCGGAGCGGGCCCGGGCCCTCGGCATCCCGGCCAACGTCGTCCGTGCGGTGGTCTGGGCGATCGCCGGCGTCGTCTCCGCCTTCAGCGGCATCCTCGCCATCCCCGTCCTCGGGTTCAGCCTGGACGCGGGGATGGGGGCCACCGTCCTGCTCCTGGCGCTGACCCCAGCCGTCCTGGCCGGGCTGCGCAGCCTGCCCGGTGCCGTAGCGGCCGCGCTCGGGCTCGGCGTGGCCTACCAGGCCTGCCTGTGGTGGGCCCCCACCGCGGGACTGGCCGACCTCTTCCTCGCCCTCTCCGTCCTGGGCGCGGTGGCGTTGCAGCGCCGACGCTTCGGACGCGAGGCCGCGGCCGGACGGGCCTCCTCGTGGGAGGCGGCCACCACGCCGCGGCCCCTCCCGCACGCGATCTCCACGTCCTTCCCGATCAGGACAGCGGCCGGCCTGGGAGCCGGGCTCGCCGTGGCCGGTGCCGCGCTCGTTCCCGTCTTCCTCTCACCCAGCCAGGACGTCCTGTACGCGACCTCGGCCGCGCTCGCCCTGGGAGCCCTGGCGGTCGCGGCCGCCTGGATGTTCGCGGGCGAGGTGCCGCTCGGACACTGGGGGCTGGCCGGCCTCGGCGCGGCCGTCGCGGCGTTGACGCCGGGTCCGTGGGCTCTGAAGTGCGCGCTGGGCGGGATCGTGCTCGCCGGGTCGGGAGCGGTCCTTGCGCTGGCATCGCGCCGGCAGTCCGGGCTGTCCTTCGCCGTCCTGGGCCTCGCCGCGGCCGCCGCCGCCCCCGTCGCCCTGCTCAGGGTGGGAGGGGGAACCGTGCCCACCGACCCCGGGGTCGTGGGAGCGGTGGGCGGAGGCATCTGCGTCGTCGCCGCGATCGCGCTCTCCCGACTGCGAGCGTCGGTGCTCGGCGCCCGCATGGTGGCGGCCCGCGACGACCCCCAGCGCGCCCCCTGGCTCGGATCGGACCCCACCACGTCGCGGGTGCTCTCGCTCGCGATCTCGGGGGGACTGGCCGGTCTGGCCGGCACGCTCTACCTCGCTTCCACACCGGCGGGGATAGCCCCCGGCGCTTTCGACCCGGGCCGTTCGCTGGAGCTGCTCGCGATGGCCGTCGTGGGCGGGCTCGGCTCCCCGGCCGGCGCCCTGCTCGGCGCGGCCGTCCTCCAGATCGCCCGGTTCGCCCTGCCCGGGCCCTGGGCGATGCTCGCCTCCGGGGCCGGCGTGCTGGTGGTGGTGCTGTTCATGCCGGCCGGGCTCAGCAGGCTGATCGAGGCGGCCCGGTTCCGGTGCGTCCGGCTGATCGTGGGCGACGACGTCGTGCTCGCGCCGGTGAAGGAGCGGGCGTCGGGGCTGGCCCGGTCCGGTCCGCGCGCCTTCGCGGGAGCCGGCCCCACCGACGGCACCGGACCCCGCATCGCGGGCAGTGACACGAGGGAGGCGGCCGCCGCGCCGTCCGTGCGGGCCGCGGCCACCGCCGCTGCGCTGGGATCGGCCCCCGCCTGGGCGGCCGTCTTCGGGCTCCCCGCCGCATGGGGGGCCTACCTCGGGCTCCCCTCCGCGGCCCGGCCGTGGGCCGTCGTGGCTGGTGCCGTGCTCGCCGTCGGCTCCGCGGTGGTCGGCTGGAGGCTCTCCCCGATCCTGTTCCCCGGCCCGTCCAGGGTCGGGGCGGGACTGCTCGCCGCGTCCGGCATCGGGGCGCTCGCGCTCGCCGTCGCCGTGACTGGCGACCCGGAGGCGGGCGCCCTAGGGCTGATCGCTGTCGCGGTGCTCGGGGGGTGGCTGTCCGGACAGGCGGCCCGGCTCGCCGCGTCGGCCTGCGTCCCGGGGGTGCGGTCCGCCGCGTCGGGCGTGGTCGTGATGGGAGCCCTGCTCGGGACGATCCCGGCCGGCCACCTCGGACTCGTCGCCGCAGGCAGCGGGATGCGCCGGGCCGCGGGCTGGACCGTCGTCTACGCGGCCCTGGCCGTCTTCTGGCTCGTCCGGACGCACCGCGCCCTGCCGCACGACCGCCGCCGCATGCGCGCCCGGACCGCGGCCCGGCCCGCGGCCGGCCCCGTGGTCGAGGACGGAGAGCCCTGCCCCGCCCTCGTCCTGGACGGGGTCGGCGCGACCTTCGGTCTGACCACGATCCTGAGGTCGGCCACGCTCACCGCCTCGTCGGGTGAGCTGGTCGCGCTCGTCGGGGGCAACGGGGCGGGCAAGTCGACGCTCCTGCGGCTGGCCGCCGGCCTGATCGTCTCCGACTCCGGACGGGTTCTCGTGGCGGGTGAGGACGTCACGACCCTGCGCCCCGAGGAACGGGCCGGCGTGGGCCTGGCCTTCGTCTCGGGAGCCCGACCCGTCTTCCCCGATCTCACCGTGCTCGAGAACCTGAGGGTCGCCGCCTTCCGCACCCATCCGACCGGCAGCTCGTTCTCAGCAGCGACCGATGCCGTGCTCGATCTCGTCCCGGCCCTGGCGCATCGGCGCTCGTCCAAGGTGGGCGTGCTCAGCGGGGGGGAGCAGCGCCTCCTCGCCGTCGCGCAGACCCTGTACCGGCGGCCGGTCGCCCTGCTGGCCGACGAGCTCACGCTCGGTCTGGACGTCGAGGCGCGCCACGCCGTCCTGGACATGCTGCGGATGCTGGCCGACGACGGGGTCGCGGTCGTCGTGGTGGACCACGACCTGCCCGCGCTCCTGCCGCGTTCGGACCGGGCCGCCCTCGTCGCGCAGGGCGTGGTCCGCGACTTCGACGACCCGCTGGCCCTGCTGGAGCGGAGGTCGGACCTCCTGCCCGCCACCTTCCTAGCCGGGGTCAGCGGATGAGCGTGCTCGAGCTGCGCGAAGTCGTCGTCGAGATCGGCGACGCGCGCCTGCTCGACGGGGTCACCCTCGAGATAGCGCCGGGCCGGGTCTGCGCCCTGGTCGGCGCCAACGGAGCGGGCAAGACGACCCTGCTCGACGCCGTATGCGGCGAGATCGCATCCACCGCCGGCGAGGTGCTCGTGGACGGACGGCCGGTCACCCGCCGGGTGGGCACCGCGCCCCCGCGCGACGTGGGCCGCGTGTTCCAGGGCTCCCCGCTGCCGGAGACGCTCACGGTCTCCGAGGTGGCCGTGCTGGCCACGGGGGACAGGGGGGCGGCGGACCGGCTCATGGGGCGGTTCGGGCTCCGGGTCCACGCCACGACCTTCGTGGCCGAGCTCTCCACCGGGATGCGGCGCATCCTCGACCTGGCCGTGGCCGCCGCCCGGGAGCCGAGGCTGCTCATCCTGGATGAGCCCGCCTCCGGGCTGGCTCCCTCCGAGGTGGACGAGCTGGCGGCCATCCTGCTGCGCTGGCGCGACGAGACGGGCGGGTCGATCCTGATCGTGGAGCACGACACGGGCTTGTTGAGACGGGTGGCCGACGAGGTCGTCGTCCTCAACGCGGGCCAGGTCATCGGGACGGGCTCCCCGGAGGAGATGCTCGGGGGACACGCCGCCGCCCGGCTGCGCGTGCGCAACCCGGCCGACGAAGGGTTCAAGGACGCGCTGGCCCGGGTGGCGTCCGACGCCGAGCCCCCCGCCCCCCCGGTGAAGCGGACCGTCTCCACCTGGACGCTCATGCGGCTCGGGCTGCGCGAGTTCGCGGCCGGGATGTCCGCCGTGCTGATTCTCGGCGTCCTGAACCGGGTGATGAAGGTGGAGCTGGGCATCAGCCTGCTCGTGGTCGCGGCCGTCCTCGCCTCGTACAACCTGGCTGCGCCGATCGCGCTGCCGATCGGACACATGTCCGACCACCGCCCGATCCTCGGGCGTCGCCGCGGACCCTACATCGTCGGGGGAGCCTGCCTGGCCGGGTTCGCCGTGGCGCTGGCCCCCTACGTCGGGGACATGCTCCAGCGGGGCATAACCCCGTTCTCCGTCCTGGTCGGCGTCCTGTTGTTCACGGTCATGGGGGTCGGGATGTACGGGGCGGGTTCGGTCTACTTCGCGCTGCTGGCCGATATGGTGCCGCCCGCCGAGCGAGGACACGCTGCCTCGATCGTGTACTTCGAGCTGATGGCCGGGATCTTCGCCGGCGTCGCGCTCACCGGGAGCGTGCTCGACGACGACGCGTCGGGGATCAAGACGCTCTTCGCGCTGGCCGGGGTGCTCATCGTGGCGTTCACCTCGGTCGCCGTCTGGGGTCAGGAGCGCAAGGCGCTCGAGCGGGGTCCGTACGAGCCCGACCCCGCCGGGCACGTCCGGTTCCGAGACGCGGTCGGCTCGATAGCCCGCATGTCGCAGGCCCGGCGGTTCTTCGTCTTCATGATCGCTGCCACCCTCTTCCTGTTCCTGCAGCAGGCCGTCCTGGAGCCCTTCGGCGGCGAGGTGCTCGGCCTCAACGTCCGCCAGACGAGCGCGTTCAACGGGATGATGACCGCCGGCATCCTGCTCGGCATGTGGATCGGGGGTCGGCCGGTCGCGGAGCGGTGGGGGTACATGCGGCTCGCCCGGATCGGTCTGGTGGGCTCGGTCTTCTCGTTCGCCTTCCTCACCTTCGCCGCGGCCACCGCGAGCGCTCCGCCGAGCTGGATCTCGATCTTCGGCATCGGGGTGGCCATGGGTCTCTTCAACGTCGCCGCGCTCGCGCTGATGATGGGCATGGCGGACGCCAAGCGGACGGCGCTGTTCATGGGGGCCTGGACGATGGCCCATTCACTGGCGGACGGGGCGGCCGTGGCCGGAGGCGGGCTCATCTTCGAGGTCGCCCACCGCGTCCTGGACAGCGTCCCCGGCGGGTATGCCACCGTCTTCGCGATCGAGGCCGTCGGTCTCGCCTGCTGCATACCGCTGCTGAGCGGGATCGATCCGCGCCGGTTCGCGCAGGAGGCCGGGCTCGAGGAGGCAACGATCGCCGCCCCGGTGGCCGTGCCCGCCCCGGTCGAGCCCGTGCCCGTGGAGGCGGCGAGCGCGAACGGACGTCCTTCGACGCCGCGACGGCAGAAGGCCGCTGCGGCGAAGGGCTCCGGCTCCAGAGGGAAGACGCCCAGCAGGAAGCCCGCGCGCCGGGTCGAATAACCGCACCACAAGCGTCGAAGGGAGATGGCAACGATGCAGCTCGGTCGCCGGACACTCGCCACCACCACCGGACTCGTCCTGTCGCTCGGGATCGCGCTCGCCCCCGCCGCGGGAGCCGAACGCTGCGACACCTGGTACAGGCACGGTCACGACCCGGACGGCAACCGCCGCAGCTGGGACCACTCCTCGCCCGAGCTCGACCAGAACCACGGCGTCGTCTACGTGCACAACCACACCGGGCACTACGTGGTCCGCGGCCAAGGCTGGTACGTCGAGGTCGTCGGAGGCGGCTACTACGACGGCGGAGGCACCGGGTACACGAACCAGGGTGGGTACGTCCAGGCCGGACTCTTCCCGGGCGCCCTCGGTGTCCCGGTCGACGGCGACGTGAACGCGAACGTCAACGTGTTCGCGAGCGGCAAGCAAGGTGGTTGCGTGAGCGTGCTGGGCAACAAGGTGGGCGACCCGGGGCAGGACCCCGACATCCGCAACCGATGAACATCGTGCGCCGGCTGCTGCTCATCTCGCTCGTCTCATCCGTGGCCGTGCTCGCCCCGTCCTCACCGGCGTCGTCGTGCACACCGGGGGCCCGGGTGGCGACGGTCAACGAGGCGCACGCCACCCTCGGCGACGTGAAGGTCGCGATGTGGGAGACGACGCCGTACGACGCCTGCGCGAGCGGGGTCGCCGAGGGAGAGGTCTTCCGTCGCCTCCTCGTTACGCGTGGCGGCGAGGTCCTCTGCGACCGCCGCGACGTCGACCCGTCGTTCGACCCGTTCCTGTTCGGGGCCGGCTTGCGCACGGTCGACCCGGGGGACGATTGCGGCGTCCACGTCAGCATGTCCTCGATCAACAACCCGATCCTGCCGGACACGGTGGGCCTGTTCCCACCGTCGATCTCGGCCAGCACGCGCCGGACGACCCCCGCCGAGGGGCACGTCTGGTACACGGTCGGCGGGGTGAAGGTGGTCGGGGAGCCTGCGGTCGACCCGAACGCCTACTCGGTGCGCGGGGTCTCCGTCCGCTCGCTCTGACGCTCCCGCAGCTCCCGCTTCAGGATCTTCCCGGCTGCGTTGCGCGGTAGGGCGTCGACCATCTCGTAGCGGCGGGGGACCTTGAAGCCGGCGAGCGTCCCGCGGCAGTGCCGGTCCAGGTCGGCGGGGTCGGCATCGGGCGCGACCACGAACGCCGTCACCTCCTCGCCCCACGTCTCGGATGGGAGCCCGACCACCGCGCAGTCCCTCACGTGGGGGTGCCGGAACAGGACGTCCTCGACCTCGCGCGGGTAGACGTTCACCCCGCCCGTGATGATCATGTCCTTCGTGCGGTCGACGATGTAGATGTAGCCGTCCTCGTCGAGGTTCACGACGTCGCCGGAGGTGAGGAAGCCGTCCGGGGTCGTGCAGGCCTCGGTGGCGTCCGGGTCGTGCAGGTAGCCGTTCATGAGGAACGGGGACCGGCTGTACAGCTCGCCCGTGCAAGGAGCGGACAGCAGGTTGCCGTCCGGGTCGACCACCCTGATCTCGGTCATGTACCAGGGGGGGCCGACCGAACCCGGCTTCCGCAGGACATCGGCGGGCCGGCAGTTCGAGACGATCCCCGCCTCGGTCGAGCCGTACAGCTCGTGCAGGCCGACCCCCGGGAAGGCTTCGGACACCCACAGCTTCAAGGGGTGGGGCATGGGGGCGGCGTTGAAGTAGAGCGTCCGCAGGTCCGGGAGCCTGGGGGGCTGCTCGGCGTGGGCGCGGATCATCTGCGCGTGCGTGGGGACCAGGAAGACCGACTGGGCCCGGCTCCCGGCCGCCATGTGCAGGAACGCCTCCGGGTCGAACGAGCGCAGCATCCACAGCTCGCCTCCCGTGTGCAGGGCGCCGTACCCGAAGGCGAACCCGGCTCCGTGGTACATGGGGGCGACCGCGATCGTGGGGCGCCCCGGTCCGAGCCCCCACTCGAGCGCCGTGCAGTAGAAGGTGAGCGACCGGGAGCGGTGGCTGATCACCACCCCCTTGGGCTTCCCGGTCGTCCCCGAGGTGTAGGCGACGCAGAAGGGGTCGGTCTCTTCGGTCTCGATCCCGGCATCGTTCGCTGACGCGTCGCCCAGCGCGTCCTCGTAGGACGGCCCGAGCGACGTGCCGTCGATCGACAGCACGTGCTTGCCTGCCGAGGCGTCGGCCGCTATCGCGGAGAGCGCCTCGTCGACGACCAGGGCCTGCGCCTCGGAGTGTCCGACGATGTACTCGACCTCGGGAGCGGTCAGGCGCGGGTTGACGGGGACCATGACCATCCCGACCCGGGCGATCCCGGCCGCCACCTCGGGGTACTCGAGACGGTTGCCCAGCACGACCGCCACGCGGGAGCCGGCGGACAGCCCGGCTCCCAGCAGGTGGTTGCCGAGACGGCGGGCTCTCTCGTCCAGCGCCGCGTAGGTGAGGGCGCGGTCTCCGTCGACCACGGCCGTCGCGCCCGGCGTGGCGACCGCGAACTCGCGGATGCCGTCCGCGATGTTGAGCTGCGCGCCGCCGCGCCTGATCATCGTCAGCTGGTGACGAGCGCGGCCCGGGTCTCCTCGACCGGTCGGCTGTTGAACTCGCGGCCGACGACGAACGCTCCGTTGACGTCGCGCGAGTCGTCCGAGGCGAGCCAGATCGCGGCCGGGACGATCACGTCGGGAGGTTGATGGGGGACGCGCTCCCGCATCTGCGGCGGCATCTTGTTCGGGCCGAACAGATGGGTGTCGACCATGCCCCCGGGGGTGAGGCAGTTCACGCGCACGCCCTGATCGGCCATCTCCTTCGAGGCGATCGTCGTCATCGTGTCGATCGTCGCCTTGCTCACGGCGTAGAACCCCATGCCGGCCATGGCCAGGCGTCCTGTCTCCGAACCCACGTTGATGAAGCTCGATCCCTCCTTCATGGCCGGGAGGGCCGCCTTCATGCACAACCACGTCCCGATGGTGTTCAGCTCGAACAACCGCTCGACGATCTCGCGCGGGTAGGTGGTGAGGTGTCCGAAGCGCTCCTCGGTCCAGGTCAGGTAGGAGGCGCCCGCGTTCGCGACGAAGGTGTCGATCCGTCCGAACGCGGACAGGGTCTCGTCCACGAGGTGCTGGACCTGCTCCTCGGAGGTGATGTCGGTCGGCACCACCTTCACGTCCCCCGCGCCCGCCTCCCGGCACGCGTCCGCGACGCGCTCGAGGTCGGGAACCGTTCGGGCAGCCAGGACGAGCGTGGCGTTCTCGCTCGCGAAACCCAACGCCATCGCCTCGCCGAGTCCCCGGCTGGCGCCGGTGACAACGATCACCTTGTCTCGCAGAGCCCCCATGACCGACCCCCTGCTCCCGTGTTTCGCGACATTATGTCACGAACCGGGGAGGCCGGTTACGCGGGAGCGCCGAGGGCGCGGAGAAGGAACGAGGAGACCCTCTCGGCCGCGTCGCCGACATCGTGGGTGCCTTGGGCGATCGGGATGCGCTCGGCTCCCACGCAGGCCATCACCATCGGGCCCATCTCCTCCGGTGCGCCGCCCTTGAACTCGCCGCTGGAGAACCCCTCCTGCAGGATCCCGGTCAGCACCCGCTCCACGGGCTCGATGTGCTCGTGGAAGCGGCTGTACGTCTCCGGCCGCAGGAACTGCATGACCTCCTGTCCGGGCGGCAGGTGGCGGGCGGCGAACGCCTCCAGCTGCAGACGGACGAACGCGCGGAGCTTGTCAGAGACCGAGTCCGCGTCCTGCAGCTCCCGCTCGAACGACTCCATCGTCCGCTGGACCTCGCGATGGGTCCAGGCGAACAGCAAGGCCTCCCGGTCCGGGAAGTAGTTGTAGATGGCGGTCCGGGCGAGCCCGGCCTTCGCGGCCACGTCCGCCAGCGAGAGCCCCTCGTACCCGCGGGTCATCACCAGCTCCCCCCACGCGTCGAGCAGTCGGTCGATCGTCTCCGCCCGATGCTCGTGAAGGGTCGCCGCAGAGATCTTGGGCATCCGACCGCCAGTGTAGCGGTCCGTTACGCCCGTGATGCGAGAAGCTTGCGGAAGTACGTCCAGCTCGTCTCGTTGGGCTCGGTGAGCTCCCGGGGCGCCTCCCGGTACGTCGGGGCGTCCCGGTCGATGCGCTCGCGGATCCAGTCGGGCAGCGCGCCGTACCCCCCCTCCAGCTTCTTGCCCCGGCAGTGGTAGACGAGCATCCCGGGCCGGTCGGACATCCGCATCCACGGGAGCCACGGCCCGAGCCGCGTCCAGGACACGTTGCAAGACGCGTTCACGTTCGCCTCGTCGGCGATCTCGGACGTCTTGCAGAAGAACTGGAAGAGCTCGGCCGCGCGGTACGTGTCGTCGCCCGAGTGCTCCGGGAACTCGGCTCGCGGGAGCGGGGACGGGTACGCGAGCAGGACGTCGACGTTGAAGTAGAGGTCGTCGCCCATCCCGGTGACGGGGAGGCGCCACGGACCGTGCGGGCCCTGGAGGCGGAACCGCTGGTTCACCGGGTCGTTGAAGATGTGGACGACCTCTACGGTCTCCCCCGTGAACGGGTTCGCCCACTCGTCGATCGGCTCCCGCCGGAAGGGGTCTAGGTAGAAGACGGCCTCCCGTGTGAGCAGGTCCCAGCCCCCCTCGGTCTCGACGGCCCGGGCGATGTTGTACCCCTCTATCCCCAACAGCGGCGGTCCGGGACGTTCCGGGGGCCAGGCGTGGACGTTGCCGGTGAACCAGGTCACCGTGTCCGAACCGTCCAGGGAGGCGCGGGCCTTGATCAGAGCCCGCATGCTCGCGGCCGGGTCGCTCAGGTCGAGCGGGGGCGGCGTCGGCACGTCAGCTCACGCGGTGCTCGTCGATCAACGTCCGCTGGAAGCAGACGCCGTCCTTGAACCAGTGCCACGTGCGGGAGCGGTTGTTCCCAGAGTCGTCGAGGTGGATCAGCTCGTAGAGGGTGACCGAACGGTCCGCCTTGTAGACCCAGTGCAGGACGATGCAGTGGTCGTCCACCTCCCAGCACACGCCGTCGATGCGCTCCGTGTCGAAGTGGAGCCTCCCGTCGGCGTAGGTGGCGGGGAACTCGATGCGCTCGGTCCGCCCGTCCTCCCACGTGTACTCGTTCGTCTGGTGGTACGGGGTGGACGGGTCTTCGGGGAAGGAGCACGTGAGGCGGGACGCGTGGCGGTCGATCACCTTCGCCTCACGGTCGACGAACGTGTAGGTGCCCTCCCAGATGCCCTCGTGGCGCGCGAGCAGAGGCATCTCCTGGCGGATGTTCGTCGTCTGCACTGCACCTCCCCGTTCCGGTGTACGGAACATTGTTCCAGAGCGGCAGGCGAAGGGTCAACGGGCGGGCAGGCCGCCGTCCGTCTCGCGTGTGACCCGTCCTGCGCACACGTGGAGGCCGGGTCCCTGTCTGGGTGCCAGTCGTGCGCGTTCGGTGCCACGGGCGACACGTCCTACGCACACGTGGGAGCGGGGAGGCGGGGCGGACGGACGTGTGCGGCTCCCGCGTCACGGGAGCCGGCTCAACCCCTCAGGTGCGGGTACCACCAGGGGTCGGGGTCCGTACGCTCCGACACCAGCAGGGCCTGGCGCCGCACGAAACGGCGGATGGACGCGGCTCCCATCCGCGACCCCCCGAGCCCGGACATCTTGAACGAGTTCTTCTCCCCGTCGTGCACGAGCGCGGTCAGCGACGCGTCGTTGATGCTGACCGCGCCGGCCTCGAGCCGGGAGGCGAGCTGGACCGCCTCGTCCTCGGCTCCGAAGACGGCCGCGCTCAGGCCGTAGTGGGTGTCGTTGGCCAGGCGGACCGCTTCGTCCGGCGAGCCGAACGCCATGACGGGGACGAGAGGTCCGAACGTTTCCTCGGTCATCACCCTCATGGAGTGGTCGACCTCCGTGAGCACGGTCGGCCGGACGTAGGCCCCTCCGTCCACCCGCTCCACCTCGCCCCCGCTCAGGACCCGGGCTCCCTTGTCCACGGCGTCGCGGAGGTGGTCCTCGATCACCGCCACCTGGCGGGGGGCGATGATCGGGCCGATCTGTCCGGACGTAGGCTCCGGGACGGCGAGCTGGACCGCGGCCGCCTTCGCCACGAGCCGGTCCACGAACTCCTCGAAGACGTCGGCGGCGACGTAGACGCGCTCGATCGACTGGCAGGACTGTCCGGCGTTCGCGGTCGCCCCCCACAGGACCGCCGAGGTGGCGCGGTCCAGGTCGGCCGAGGACAGCACCACGGCCGGGTCCTTCCCGCCCAGCTCGCAGAAGGCCGGGATGAACCGGCGGGCCGCCTGCTCGGCCACCTTCCGTCCGGTCGCCACGCTCCCGGTGAAGCAGATCGCGTCCACCGTCTCGACCAGCGCGGCGCCCGTCTCGCTATCCCCGGTGACGAGCGCGAGCGGGAGCGCGTCCGGGACCGTCTCCCGCAGGGGCTCCACGAACCGCGGTGCGATCTCGCTCGGCTTCACGATCACCGCGCACCCGGCGACCAGCGCGGGGATGGCGTCGATCGTGGACAGAAGCAACGGGAAGTTCCACGGGCTGATGACGCCGACCAGGGGGTAGGGACGGACCGCCTGCTCGACGGCCACGCCCGGGACCGAAGCCGCCCGGCGCTCGGGGGAGCCGAGCGCATCCGCGGCGCCGGCCGCCCAGCGCCGCAGGGAGCCGACGACCGCGTCCACCTCCATGTGGGACTCGGCCAGGCGTCCGGTATCGGCGACGAGCGCCTCGACCAGCGCGGCCCGCGCGGCATGGACCGTGTCCGCCCACTCGAGCAGGGTGCCGGTGCGGGCGTCCAGACCGGACGCCTCCCACTGACGCTGCTCCTCGCGTATCTCCCCGGCCAGCGTGCCCAGCACCTCGGGGTCGGTGGCGGCGATGCGGTGGTCGACCCGTCCGGTGCGCGGGTTGACCACGTCGATCGTCCGGCTCACCCGATCACCCCGCGCTCGACCAGGCGGTCGATCACCTGCCGCTGCGCGCGCATGAAGTAGGCCCGGTCGGGCTCGGCTCCCGCGAGCCCGTTCGCCTCATGGAAGGACCCGCGTGCGTACTCCGGCGCGTAGAGGTCGAACCGGTTCCGGGCGAGGAGGTTCTGCATGCCCGGACGGCGACGGGCCGCGCGCAGCGCGTCGAGCTCGATCGTCGCGTTCGCGACCATCGACTCGCCGGGCCCGGCCTCGACGAGCACCCGCCCTTCGAAGTCGACCACCTGCGACTTGCCGTCGGTGGACCCGGCGGGGATCGGCGAACCCTCGATGCCGGCCGTGTTCGCCGAGACCACGTAGGCCAGGTTCTCGATCGCCCGGGCGCGCTTCGCCACGTCCTTCTGCGTCGGGAGCGGGGATCCGATCTCCGAGGTGGAGTGCAGGAAGACCTCGGCTCCCTTCATGGCCAGGCACCGAGCGACCTCTGGGAAGAGGATCTCCTCCGACGCGATGCAGGCGAGCGTCCCGATCTCCGTCCGGGCGACCGGGAACAGGTCGTCGTAGTGCTCGAGGTAGCGGTCCAGCACGTCGTGCGGGGTGGGGGAGAACATCGAGTTGAGGCGCCGGTAGCGCAGGACGACCTCTCCGCCGGGAGAGATCACGAACGAGGCCTGGAAGTACCAGCCCGGGAAGTGGGGGTCGGTCTCGTAGGCGTTGCCGGCCAGGTAGACGCCGTGTCCCCGGGCGATCTCGCCGAGCGTCTCGTACTCCGGGCCGTCCGGCGCGATCGCCGCCCGCTCGGCCCAGACCTCGATCGGCTCCCCCAGCGGGTGTCCGGTCAGGACGTACTCGGGCAGGACGACGAGCCGGCAGTCCGGACCGATGAAAGCCAGGCTCCCCGCCACCTGGGAGCCGATGCGCTCGATCGCTGCCCGGATGGCCGCCCGCGCCTCGTCCACATCCGAGACCCCGACCAGCGACCGGCAGGTCGTCTGCAGGGCGAGCGCCCGGAACGCCATCGCACCCCCGTGGTCGCGAAAACGAAACAGCGTTCCTTATTATGGAACACCGCGACCGCTGGAGAGACGTTGCCCGCTCCCACGCCACGACCGTGACAGGCACCTACGACGCGCTCGACGTGGGCGACACGTTCTCCACCCCCTCCCGAGAGGTGGACGAAGGGCTCGTCTCCCAGCTGGTGGCCACGGGTGGCTACACGCACCCGCTCTTCGTGGACGAGGCGTACGCGGCCGCGTCACCGTTCGGACGCAGTCCGCTCCCGGGCGCGGCCCTGCTGCTGCTGATGGGGGGCCTGTCCGAGCAGACCGGACGCTTCGACCGCACCACGGTCGCGCTCGTGGGGTACGACCGGGTCCGGTTCCGCGCCCCCGCCCTGCCCGGCGACACGGTGGGGGTCGAGCTGACCGTCGTCGAGAAGCAGGACCGCGGCTCCCGCGGGCTGATGACGATCGAGATGACGTGCACGAACGGGCGCGGCGACACCCTCGTCGAGGCGGCCGCGCTCTACCTGTTCGAAAGGACCCAGCCATGAGGATCGGATACGCCCCCTGGGGCGAGAGCCTGCAGGAGCTGACCGACGCGGCGAGGGCGGCCGAGGACGCCGGCTTCTCCGATGTCTGGGTGAGCGAGCTCCACCGCAGCGCGTTCGTGCCCGCGGCCGCCATCGCCACCCGGACATCGAAGGTCCGGGTGGGGACCGCGATCGCCCTCGGGTTCGTGCGCAGCCCGATGACGACCGCTCTGACCGCCCTCGACCTCGACGAGCTGACCGGGGGGCGGTTCGTGCTCGGCCTCGGATCCGGGGTGCAGCGGCTGAACGTCGACTGGCACAACGCCCGGTTCGGCAAGGCCGCCCCGCACCTGCGGGAGACGATCGAGGTGATCCGCCTCGTGATGGCGGGTGCGCACCGCGGGGAGCCGATCTCGTTCGAGGGCAAGTGGGAGCGGATCGCGCTGCGCGGCTACGAGCGCCCGTTCCCACCCGTCCGGGAGTCGGTCCCGATCTACATCGCCGCGGTCGGCGACGTGATGACGAAGCTGGCCGGTGAGGTGGGGGACGGATGGATCGGCCACGAGCTGGGCTCCCCGTCCTACCTGTCCGAGCGGCTGGTGCCGAACCTGTCCGCCGGCCTGGAGCGCGGCGGCCGCGCACGCGACGCGCTCGACGTGGTCGCCTCGGCGTGCTGCGTCATAGACGACGACTCCCGGCAGGCCAAGCGGTGGGCGGCCGGCCTGGTCGCCTTCTACGCGAGCGTCCGCACCTACGAGGACTTCTTCGACTTCCACGGTTTCCTGACCGAGGCCCGGCGGATCCAGGAGCGGTTCCGCAACGGCGACGAGCAGGGGATGGTGGAGGCCTGTCCGGACGAGATGGTCGATGCGCTCACCCTGTCCGGCACCCCGGAGGAGGTGAGGGAGAAGCTCGGTCGCTACGAGGGGCTGGTGGACGCGATGAAGCTGTCGCCGCCGACGCACTTCGTGCCCCCCGAGGTGACCCGCAGCTCGCAGAAGGCGATCCTGGAGGTGCTGGCCCCGTGATCGCCATCCGTCCGCAGCGCTTCCCCTGGTTCGACTACTCCCGTTACACGTTCTCCCTCGGGCTGGATCTGGGAGGGAGGGCATGGCTCTCCGGACACTCCGCGTCCGAGTACGACCCGGAGGCGGGACGGATCGTCGTCCGTGGCGGCATGGAGGAGCAGTCCCGGACGGCGTACGCGAAGATCGGCGCCATCCTCGAGGCGGCCGAGCTGGGGTTCGCCGACGTGCACCGTGTGGTCGAGTACGTGACCGCGGAGGGGATCGAGCAGTACGAGGGCGCGGCGGGCGTGCGCTCGGAGACCTTCGGGGGCCACGCACCCGCCGTCTGCACGGTCGTCGTGAACCGTCTGCTGCGGCCGCAGGCGCTCATCGAGATCGAGGTGACCGCCGGACCGCCGGGCAGCCCGTTCGAGGGAGGACACGCGACGGAGGGCGTCGTCTACCTGTCCTCGCTCACCGCCCCCGGCGCGGGAGACCTCGTCGCACAGAGCGAGGCCGTCTTCGCGCGGGCCGCAGAGATGCTGGGTGCGGTCGGTCTGACGCTCTCGAACGTCGTGAAGACGGTGGACTACACCACCCCGGCCACGCTCGGCGAGTACAAGCGGACCGGGCGCGTCCGCAAGGAGATGCTCGGACCCGTATACCCGGCCGCGGCCGGGATCCTGCTCTCCCGGCTGCAGCACCCGGACGCGTCGATCTCCCTCGACGTGGTCGCCTCCCGTCACGACCCGGTCGCGGTCAACCCAGGCTGGGACCGGTACTCCAAGCTCACCTACTCTCCGGCCGTGCGGGCGGGCGACGTCCTGTACATGTCCGGACAGGCGGCCCTCGACCCGGAGACGGAGAGGGCGGTGCACGCCGGGGACGTGGCCGCGCAGGCCGAGTACACCTACGAGAACATCCTGCGCGTGCTCGAGGCGGCGGGCGGGGGACCGCAGCACCTCGTGAAGACCATCGAGTACGTCACCCCCGACGGGCTGGACCGCTACCGCGAGGTGGCCGGGGTGAGGGAGCGGCTGCTCCGGGAGCCGTACCCCGCGTCGACGGGAGCCGTGTGCGAGGCGCTGCTGCGTCCGGAGTTCCTCATCGAGATCGACCCTCTGGCCGTCCTGCCCAGCCAGGGGTAGCGGGACGGCTCACGAAGGCGAGAGATCGGCGTCCACGGCGGGGACCTGGAGTCCATCGGGAGTGATGTTCCACATCTCGATGGAAAGGCGGTCCGGGGTGGCGCCGATCCGGATGCGCCACCCCCAGTCCGGGCCGGATGGGGCGGGGTAGGAACCGGTGGCGTCGAGGTCCGGACCCCCGCGGAGCACCATGATCGCGTGTCCGTTGTGCCAGGTGTCCGCCCAGTGCATCTCGACCGTTGACGCCTGCGGGTCGTGGGCCACGAGGATCGTGCCTTCCTGCTGTTGCCCCTCCCAGACCCATGTCTGGTCGAGCCGCACGAACCGCTCCTTCAGCACGGGAGCCACGTGCACCGTCGTCTCGGAGGTGACGCCGGGGTCGTCGGGGTTCAAGCGGAGCAGGTAGGTGCCTGTCCAGCTGCCGGCGCACGCGATAAGGTCGCTCATCGTCATGGTCCCTCCTGAAGCTCATGTGGATGGTCGCTGGTGAGCAGAGGGTAGCGGATCGTTGCGCCGGGTCCGGATCGGGCCGGTCCGAGTCGCGACCGGGGGATCGACGGCGTCGCGGGAGCAGGGATCGCGGCCGTCTGCGGCGAACCACACCGCATGAGGCTGGGGACGCTCACTGCGGGGATCGTGCTCTCGCTCGTCACGACGCTCCCTGCCGCCTCCCAGGTCCCCGCCGTCACGGCTACGTCGACCGTGATCGAGGGAGGCGAGCACACCTTCACCGAGCCCCTGGTCGTCGCTCCGGGCGCGACGCTGACCATCCGCGACGCCAAGGTCTTCCTTGATGCCCCGCGGCACTGTCCGACGGGCGGCACCGTCGCCTTCTGCCGGCCCCACCTCTTCGTGATGCCGGGAGCCACGCTCGTCGCCGAGCGCGTCACCTTCGACACGCACCGGTCCGTGGACATCGAGGACCCGTCGACGGGGTACATGGTCTACAGCTACGGCGGCCGGCTCCTGATCTCCGACAGCACGATCCTGCGGGCGAACGTGGTCGGCGGCGAGGCCCCCGGACATGCGAGGTCCGTCGTGAGGGACTCCACCTTCTCGCACGGGATACAGGCGATCAGCTTCACCCGCGGCATGGACGCGCTGATCGAGGGCAACACGATCGCGGCGCACAGGTTCGGGATCGATGTCCGCGACTCCAGCGCGGTCATCCGTGCGAACACCGTCAGCGTGCTCGGCTACGGGATCGACGTTCAGTCGACGCAGGTGGGCGACAAGGCGCTCCCCACCCGAGCGCTGGTCGAGGACAACGTCGTCACCGGTTCGTTGGGAGGGTTCTTCACGCTGAACGGGTTCTCGAGCACGGTGAGGGGGAACACGTTCGAAGGCAACAAGTGGGGGGCGATCCTGGGGGTCAACGGCGGGGACGCGATCGTCGCCCGGGAGCGGATCGTGTTCGAGCGCAACCGCCTGGCCGGCAACGAGAACGCGTTGCGGTCCTACGTGTCGGTGTCGCACGGACAGAGCGAGCCGACCGACTACATCGTGCCGATCCGGGGGAACTCGATCGTCGGCACTACGTGCAGGGCGGTCCAGGTCACCAGCTCGACGAACCCCAACGTCCGGCTGACGCTCGACGCCCGGGAGAACTGGTGGGGCTCCCCGGAGGGCCCGCTGACCAACGGCGACGAGTGTCCGGCCGTCACCGGAGCCGCGCTGGTGGAGCCGTGGCTGCAAGCACCGCCGGAGTAGCCAGCCACGGTCGGGCTGCCCATCGGGAGGCGGACGTCATGCCTCCTCAGCGATCGAGGCTCCCGCCTCCCTCAGCTCTGCGGCGAGCAGGGACCGGTGACAGTGGGAGGCGTCCTCGCAGTAGCAGCCCACGGAGAAGTCGGACGTGTGTGACAGCACGGCCAGCAGCTCGATGGTGCGCCGCGGCGTGCCGGACGACATCTCCCGCCGGTAGCGACGCGCGTAGCCCTGCCACCGCTTCGGGGTGATCGGCTCGGACATGATCCACGCCCGCAGCGGCTCGCTCGGAGCGAGCTCCGGGAGCCAGAGGTCGAAGTAGTCGAGCCGGGCGAAGTCCTCCTTGCGCACCCCGCGGGGCGGACGCCGGACGGTGCCGAGCCTCACGCCCTCGCCGGGCTCCCTCGGGGAGCCGAGTCGGACGACCCGGACGCTCACAGCTTCAACCGGAAGTGATGGGAGGTGATCGCCATCCGGTTGGACAGGTAGAAACGGTGGGCGTCGAACCGTTGCACGCCGGAGTCGAGCTCGAGCGTCAGGCATCCGTTCGCGCACGCGTGCTCGACGAGGTCGTCGAAGAGCGCCTTGCCGAATCCCTTCGACCGTCGCCGCTCGTCGGTGACGAGGTCGTCGACGTACAGCATCCGGCCGGCGAACAGGTTGTCGAGGACCCGGAAACCCGCCACCGCGGCCACCTCGCCCTCGTCCTCGACGAACGCCAGCTCGTACCCGCCCAGCTGTTGGCGCCGTACGGTGGGGACGAACGCATCCTCGCTCAAGTGGGGACGGAGCTGCACCACCACCGGGTAGCAGCGCGCGATCTCGGGATCGGACGTGGCGAGCTTCACCGTTCCCTGCGGAACCCCACCTCGACCGGGAGGTCGGTGAACAGCTTCGTGTCCAGGAACTCCCACCACTCGTCCTGCGTCACCCGCTCCGACTCCCAGTCGTCGTCGGACTTCAGGTTCGCCAGCGCCTTGCGGTACTCGCCGAACGCGGCCTCGTCGTCGAAGGCGGCCCAGTTCTCGAGCACGTAGACGTCACCGACCACGCTGTAGTACCAGCGGACCTCCTTCACCATGGGGAGGTCGCGGTAGAACCAGCTCTCGCGCTGCGAGAGCCAGGCCCAGAACGCCTTCATGTCCCGGCGGGCACGGGGAGCGAGCTTCATGCGGTAACGGAGGTAGATCATGCGTCCAGGATACGTACGGGCCGGGCTCCCCCGATCACCCGCTCGACAGCTCGCGTTCTAGGGGGGTCCGGAACCTGGGCACGAACCGGACGTCCCCCAGCCAGTCGCGGAGGGCGGACGCCTCCTCGGCCACCGCGCGGTGGGCGCTGCGGCCGACGTCCTCCAGGAGGCGCCAGACGACCTGTCCGTCGGCTCGCTGCGCCCACCCGCCGACCACCCGGCCGTCCCACCAGATGGTCGGGCCCGCGTTCCCGTTGCGGTCGAACAGGGCCTCACGGTGGGAGAGGTACCAGTCGCGGCCCTTCCAGCCCATGACCGTCGGATCGAGGGCGGGTAGGAAGGCGACGCGGGGCGGCGGGGGTTCGACCGGGTCGAGGTCGTCGGGGAGCACGTACCCGCTCCCTGCGTTGAGCGCGACCTCGATGGCTCCCACGGCGTCCAGGGCGCGCGTCGTCTCCCGGACGGTCCAGCCCGTCCACCACCTCATGTCCTCACGGGAGCCGGGTCCGAACGCGCGCAGCCACAGCCTCGCCAGCTCGGCCTGAGCGGGTGCGGTCTCCCACGAGTGCAGGTCGGTGCCCAGCCACTCCTCTGCGAGCGCCCAGCGGTACTGCGTGGAGGTCCACCCTCCCTTGGGCCGGGCCCGGACGATCCGTCCCTCCACGGCTAGCAGGAACAGCACACGGGTCGAGACGCCGGTCCTGCCCTGCGGCCGACCGTCGCGGTGCACCTCCATCTGCAGAGCGAGGTCGGGTACGCGCTTCGACAGCGCCAGGGCCGTGGAAGGCCCCATCTCGCGAAGGGCGTCCAGGACGTCCTGCGAGCACCGGTCCAGGAACCGGTCTCCCCGGCGCGTCAGCCCGGCTTCCTCCAGCATCCGGACCGTCCTCGTGCGCTGGGCGGCGACCAGACCGCGCGCGGCGCCCGCCTGCACGACCGGGGCGGTCTCGGTCGGGACGACGAACATGGTCCTGCGCATGCCCAGGATCCGGGCCAGGGACCTCTGCTCGTACAGCGCGTGCTCGATCTCGTCCGGGGTCACGTGCGGGGCGCGGGCCCGGGTGCCCAGGAAGACCGTGACCGGGTCGGAGGAGTGCAGGCCGACCACGGACGCCGCCACCTCCACGCAGTTCGCGGCCGGACGATGCAGGTGATGGCGGATGGACAGCCTGGCTCGCCGCTGGGCGTCGTCCAACCTGGGCATGCCACGCACCGTACCCCCGTCAGGGGGAGGGATAGGTGCGGATGAAGAACGGACCGTCGGACCCGGCGGGCTCCCCCCATGTCCAGGTGCGGGCCGACGGGTCCAAGAGCTCGGCCGGCGGACCCTCGTCCGGCGCCTCGCCGAACCACGAGGTGGACCGGTCCCAGTCGAGCAGCTTCATCGCCGGCCCCCCCAGGGTGCACGAGCGCGCGTCCTCGTCGGTGGCCGCGAGCTCGGACCGCACCCACCGGGCCGGACCGAAGAACCGGGCCACGCAGACGGTCTCCCCGACCGTGCGCATCGATGTCCGGAGCCAGCCGGACGGCATGAACCCCCAATCACCCGCGTCGAGGACGAGGTCGCCGATCTCGATGCGCCCGGACAGCACGACGACCTCCTCGGCCGCCTCGTAGTGGCCGGGGACCGTCCGCTGCCACCCGTCCGGGAACGCGACGAGCAGCGTGAGGTCGCGACCGACTGGTCCCTTCAGGAGGTACGAGACGCCGACGGGGACCGACCCGTCCGGGATCTCGAAGGGGGCGAGCTCGGCCTCGTCCAGCCTCACGGATGCTCGGCGGCGAGCTCTTCGATGATGGCCTCGGTCTCCTCGGCGGAGAACTCGCCGATCCCGAAGTCCCGTCCGAGCTCGTCGGTCAAGGCGATGTTGAGCCTGAACGCCTCCGTGCCCTCGTCCACGAACCTCTGGGCCTCCTCGTCGCCGAGCGGCATGGAGTTCAGCCTCGCGTGGTATCCGCCGAGGAAGGTCCGTGGGTCGCCGACCTCGGGGTAGCGGTAGAAGTTCGTCCCCTCCTCGGTCAGCCCGTACGCACGCTCGAGGATCTTGCGCAGGATCTCCTGCCCGAGCATGTTGCCCATGTAGCGCAACCACTGATGCGCGACGTACGCGGGCGGGAACCCGTCACGAGCCCAGGCGATCCGGTCGACGTACGCCTGGGTGGCGGGCGTGCACGTCGCGGTCGAGCGCCAGTCGGGTCCGACGAAGTAGCGGAGGTCGGAATCGATGGCGTCGGTCCGGTACAGCTCCGGGGAGTGCATGCGCCCGACGACCGGGTCGTCCTTAAGCGCACGGTCGGTCTCCTCGAGGGCGGCGTAGACGAACGACTGACGCTTCAGCCACTCGACGTAGGCGTCCTGGGGGAGCTGGGCCTTGAGGAACTGGACCATGAACGGACGCCGCTCGGCCTCCCGGTGGATGACCGAGCTCCCGCCGAAGAGCCGCTTCGCCAGCGTCTCCTCGGCCGGGGCGGCAGCCGGGGCCTCGGGGGCCCCGGCGTTGCTGTCCGCCACGTGCCCTCCCCTTACGCCGTGGCAGCCGGCTCGAGGTGCTTCACCCCGAGCTGCTCCACCATCTCGATGTTGAACTCGTACGCGAGCAGGACCTCTTCCATGATCCGCCTCTTGCCGTCCCTGTCGAGCGGGAGCTGGTCGAGGGTGCCGCGGTAGGCGTCCTTGAAGAGGTTGGCGTCCTCGATCTCGTCGAAGACGTAGTAAGCGCGGCCGTTCGTCCCTTCGAGCCCGTACGCCTGCGTCAGCGCGCGGTCGATGAAGACGCCCCCGGACAGGTCGGCCAGGTAGCGCGTGTAGTGGTGCGCCACGAACTGCTCGGGCGTCGAGTTGCGGACCCGGTCCACGTACTCCTGGGTGACCTCGAGGATCTCCGGGAGCTCGGTCGTGCCGGTGACCTGCTTGTAGAAATCGATGTCGGCTCGGATGGCGGTGGTCCGGTTGAGCTCGTCGATCACGATCGGACCGGCCACCGGGTCGTCGCGCAGCTCCTCCGCGCGCGCCTCGAGCGCCTCGTACACGGGCAGCACCTGTACCAGCAGGTCGAGGTAGCCCTCCTTCGAGAGCGTGCCCTTCACGAGGGCCTGCTCGAAGTCGGAGTACTCGGCCCGGGCGTGGTCCGGCCAGGTCTGGCGGCGCATAACGCGGGAGAGGGGTCCGTCGGCCAGCTCGTTGACGACCTCCGTGGGGATCTTCGCCTTCAGTTCCTCTATGCGGTCGATGACCATGGACATGGGTGTACCTCCGGTGCGTAGTCGGACGGGGCATTTCACGACGCCCCGTCGCATAATCTAGCCCGGTTCACGACACCGTGTCAACGGTTGCCGACGGCGCGTCGTGAAGTTCAGGTAGGGACGTGTCCGAGCTGGTGGGAGAGCTGGGTCGTCGCGTCCAGCAGGAGGCCGGCCGCGCGCTCGGCGGTCCCGGCGAACCGCTCGGCGGGGCCGCACACGCTGATCACCGCGACCGGGCGTCCGTCGAACCCGAAGACGGGCGCCGCCACCGAAGCCGCCCCCTCCATCCGCTCTCCCGCGCTGGCCGCGTACCCCCGGGAGCGGATCTCGTCCAGCTCTCGGCGCAGGGCCCGGGGGTCGGTCACGGTGGCCGCGGTCAGCCCCGCGAGCGGACCGTCCAGGTACGCCGCCTGCTCCTCCTCGTCGAGGAACGCGAGGAACGCCTTCGAGGAGGCCCCCGCGTGCAGCGGCACGGCCAAGCCGAGCTGGACGACCATCTTCACGTCCCGGACGGGAGTCACCTGGTCGACGTACACCCGGGTGCCGTCCGTGCGGACGGACAGGGTCGCCGTCTCGTCGGACTCCCGGGACAGCCTCTCCAGGTGAGGACGGGCCAGCCTCTGGACATCGGTCCTGCGCAGGTAGGAGAGCCCCAGGTGCAGCACCCGGGGGCCGAGCGAGTAGCGCCGGGTGGACTCGTCCAGCTCGACGAACCCCTTCGCCCGGAACGAGGACAGGATCCTGTAGACGACCGCCTTGGACAGGTTGAGCGCGGTGGCGATCTCGGTCACGCCGAGGGTCGGCTCGGGTGAGTCGGCGAACATGGCCAGGACGTCGGTGGCGCGGTCGATCGCGGCGATCGTCTGGGCGGGAGCCTCCGCCTCCGTGGGGGGCATGGGGCTACCGTACCGCAGAGCGGAACAGCCCCGGAACGCCGTTCCTCCCCGGGAGCCGGCGCTGCCCGGTCCGCGGGCCGGGCTCCCGATGCGTCGGTCCGGAGCCCGGCTCCCGTTGCGTAGGTTCGGCCCCGGTTCCCGGTCTGCTCGGCTCCCGTTCGCCGGTTCGGGACACACGGTCCTCATCTGGGG
>Ga0247713_1000330_pt1 | contig 31072 bp, 38 predicted proteins | sample 21E_NmetaG_FD_189936 | JGI IMG/M metagenome (GOLD analysis project Ga0247713, IMG submission 189936) | Soil microbial communities from hillslope of Landscape Evolution Observatory, University of Arizona, Oracle, AZ, United States - 2-1-E_N | ecosystem: Engineered > Artificial ecosystem >...
AGCTGGTGATGAGCAAGGTTATGGAGGGTCAGCTTCGACCGGTGGACAGCGAGCACTCTTCGCTGTGGCAGCTGTTGGAGGGCCTGCCGCCCCACCGGGTCCGGCGGGTCTTGCTGACCGGCAGCGGTGGGCCTTTCCGGGGCAAGTCGCTGTCCGACCTGAAAAAGGTCACGGTTGAGGGAGCGCTGAACCATCCGGTTTGGGAGATGGGTCCCAAAATCACCATCGACTCGTCCACGCTGATGAACAAAGGCCTGGAGGTGATTGAGGCCCACTTCCTCTTCGGCCTCACCTACGACGAGATTCAGGTGGTGATCCACCCCCAGGGCATGGTCCACGGGATGGTGGAGACCATGGACGGCAGCGTCTTCGCCCACGCCGCTCCGCCCGACATGCGCCTGCCGATTCAGCTAGCGATGGCCTTCCCCGACCGGCTGGGGGCCCCTGCCGACCGCTTGAGCGGCGTAGGGGCGCGTATCGACTGGACCGCTCCACAGTCGATGACCTTCGAGCCTCCGGACCTGGAGGCCTTCCGCTGCCTCGCCCTGGCTTTCGACGCCGGACGGCAAGGAGGCACCTACCCGGCCGTGCTGAATGCGGCGAACGAGACGGCCGTCGAGGCCTTCCTCGCCGGCAAGCTGGACTACCTGGGCATCCCGGCGGTGGTCGAAGACGTGCTCGGACGCCACGAAAGCTGTGAGCCTTCGCTGGAGGCAATCTTGGAGCAGGATGCCTGGGCTCGGTCCCAGGCGGCGACAATCATCGATTCAAGGAGCACGATTTGACCTTTTTGAACGGCGTTTTGATCTTCATCGCCACTCTGTTGCTGATGGTTACCTTCCACGAATTCGGCCACTACATAACCGCCCGCAAGTTCGGCATCAAGGTGGAGGAGTTCTTCGTGGGCTTCGGCCCACGCCTTTTCTCCGTACGGCGGGGCGAGACCGAGTTCGGCGTAAAGGCGATCCTGTTGGGCGGCTACGTGAAGATCGCAGGCATGAACCCGTTCCAGGATGTCCCCCCGGAGGAGATTTCCCGTACCTTCGGCGCCAAGCCGGCATGGCAGCGGGCAATCGTATTGCTGGCCGGATCGTTCACCCATTTTGTTCTGGCTACGGTGATCTTCGCCGTCCTTATCGGCACTTCGGGCATCCCCGAGCTGACCACCACGGTGGAGGAGGTCGCGGAGGAGGTGGGCGACAGCCCCGGCCCCGCGCTGGCTGCCGGACTTAGGCCGGGGGACCGGCTGGTATCCATCGACGGCACCCGGATCACCGAGTGGGAGCAGGTTCGCGGGCTCATCCAACCCAACAGCAACCGGGAGCTGATCTTCGAGGTTGAGCGGGGCGGCCAGGTCCTCGAGATCCCGGTGACCCCGGTCGAGGCCGAGGCGGTCACCGACCCGAACAACCCGCAACAGCGGGAGATAGTCGGCCAGATAGGCGTGATGCCCGCAGTGGAAACCGTGAGGGGCGGGCCCGTCTGGGCAGTGGGAGAAGGCTTCAAGACCACGGGTGACGCCATCTGGCGAAGCATCATGGGGACCGGGATGATCTTCACCTCAATCGACGATATCTTTACCGCCCTCGGAGGCTCGGGGGAGCGCGAGATCACCGAGGAGCAACCGGTGGGTCTGGTGGGTGCCGCCCGGTTGGCCGGTCAGGCCTCCTCAGCCGGGGCCATCGAGAGCCTGGTGTTCTTCCTGGCCTACTTCATCGTCTTCGTCGGCGTGATCAACCTGGCGCCGCTGCCGCCCCTGGACGGCGGGCACCTGCTGGTGCTGGGAATCGAGAAGCTGACCCGGCGTAAGGTCGACCCGCGGCGGGTGCTGCCGTTCGCCGGGGTCGTCCTGGGCTTTTTGGTGATGCTGACGTTCGCCCTGCTATTTTTGGACCTGGCGCGTCCGCTGGGCAACCCGTTCCAGTAGCGCCCGGCGGCACCCCGGGCAGCATCCGATAGTCTGTCAGGTATGGCACTTCCCAAGCAGTCCGACGACTTTCCCGCGTGGTACCAGCAAGTGGTCAAGGGGGCCGAACTGGCGGAGAACTCGCTGGCCCGGGGATCGATGGTCATCCGTCCCTACGGGTACGCCATCTGGGAGGCAATCCAGTCGGGCGTCGACCGCCGGATCAAGCAGACCGGACACTCCAACGTCTATTTCCCCCTGCTGATCCCCCAGAGCCTGCTGGACAAGGAAGCCGACCACGTGGAGGGCTTCGCCCCACAGGTCGCGGTGGTGACCCACGGCGGAGGCGCCAAGCTGGAGGAGCCGCTGATCATCCGGCCCACGTCCGAGACCATCATCTGGTCCACCTACGCCAAATGGATCCAGAGCTATCGAGACCTGCCCCTGCTCTACAACCAGTGGGCCAACGTCGTGCGCTGGGAGATGAGAACCCGGCTGTTCCTGAGGACCTCAGAATTCTTGTGGCAGGAGGGTCATACCGCTCACGAGACCGCGGAGCAGGCCATAGCCGAGGCCCGGATGATCCTGATGGACGTCTACCGGGAGACGGTGGAGGAGGACTTCGCGATCCCCGTCCTCACCGGCCGCAAGAGCGAGTCCGAGCGGTTCCCCGGCGCCATCGACACCCTGGCCATAGAGGCCCTGATGCGGGACGGCAAAGCCCTGCAGGCCGGCACCTCGCATTACCTCGGCCAGAACTTCGCCAAGGCCTACGGCGTCCAGTTCCTGGGGCGCGACGGCAAGCAGGATTTCCCGTACGCCACGTCGTGGGGGGTCTCCACCCGGCTGGTCGGCGGGCTGATAATGGCCCACGGTGACGACAAGGGGTTGAAGCTGCCGCCCAAGCTCGCCCCCTTCCAGGTGGTGATAGTCCCGATCTACCGTGACGAGCAAAAGAGCACCGTACTGGATGCCGTAAGGCGGATAGCGGACTCCCTGGGCGACGTGCGGGTGAAGATCGACGACCGGGAGGAGCACCGCCCCGGGTACAAGTTCAACGAATGGGAGCTCAAGGGTGTGCCCCTGCGCCTGGAGATCGGCCCCCGGGACCTGGAGGCGGGGCAGGTGCTGGCCTACCGCCGGGACACCGGCGAAAAGAGTGCCCTGCCGCTGACCTCCCTGCCGGTGGCCGTCCCGGACCTGCTGGCCGACATCCAGCGGTCGATGTTCCAGACAGCCGTGGACTTCCGGGCCGAGCGCACCTTCGCCCCTGCAACGTACGACGAGCTGACAGACCTCCTTTCGGCAGCCAGTGGGTTCGTCCAGGGCGGCTGGTGCGGCAGCCGGGAATGTGAGGACAAGGTCAAAAACGACACCAAGGCCACCATCCGGGTGCTGCCGCTGGACGCAGAACAACAGGACGGCAAGTGTGTCGTGTGCGGATCGCCGGCCACCGAGTTGGCAACCTGGGCCCAGTCCTACTAACCGCCACGGCTCCCGAAGCGCGCCCGAAGGTGGGACAATCAGTAGGTGTACGGCGTAGCTTTCCTTTTGTCCCTCGGCCTGTTTATTTTTGCGGTCCTGGACTGCATTACAAGCGACAGGTCGCAATGCCGCATCCTGCCCAAAGCGTTGTGGTTCTTGATCATTGTGCTGATTCCGATTGTCGGGCCCCTGGCCTGGCTGCTGCTGGGCAGGCCGGCGAAGCCGAGCGAACACCCGGCAGGCCGGATGCCGGCAAGGCCCGATTCTTCACCGCCGCCCCGACCCTCCAGGAGACCCCTCGGTCCCGACGATGACCCCAGGTTCCTCGAGATGACCGGCGGCCCGGCACACGCAGCACCACCCAGGGCCCGGACCACCAAACCAGAGCCGGTGAAACCCGCCGAAACGCCGAAGGAGCCCGAAGCCTCTGCACCCGAGCACGGAGTCAACGATCTAGGCTCCTGGGAGAAGGACCTGCAGCGCCGGGAGGAGGACCTACGGCGCCGGCTGGGTGACCTGCCGCCGGAGTCCTGACTATCACCCCGTCCAGCGCTGCTCATTACCTGAACCGCACCGAGCCGGACTCTCGTTTGTCCTGCCGCACTGTCATTATTCTCACGACGCTCACACCCATGGAGAGTGCCGTCCGGGACACAGGAGTTGTGGCAGAAGCTGTTATGGAGGGGCATAAGGCCGCTACACTAGTCAGATGAACGCTGAGCGCAGTCGGCTGATCACAAGCTTTTCGGGTAGGTCGCCGCATAACAGGCTCGCTTCCGCCTACCTGGGGACGTTATGAACCGCTGGCATGCAATCAAGACCCCGCGAATCATCCCTTCTATGCAGTCAAGTAGTTGACGCGAGCCGCTTAGCGTCCTCCAGAAGCACTTTGTAGACAACGTCGGTTAAGCGCCGCTGAAGACATCGAAGAGCCTCCTTGTACGACTTTCCCTCCTTCAGCTTTCTTCCGACATACTCCCGCACCTCCGGAACCACCCTCGACTGGCTTTTGGCAATGACGTGAAGCGCGTGGTTGAGCTGGCGGTTGCCTCCGCGGTTAAGTCGGTGACGATGTCGTTGCCCCGATGAGGCAATAAGGGGGGCGGTCCCGGCCAGGGAAGCGAACGCCGCTTTCGACCGAATTCGGGACACATCGCCTACCTCGCCCAGAATCTTTGCGGCTGCGAACGATCCGACCCCCTTCATATCGGTGAGGGAGGTCCCGGACTCCAGCACTAGAGCCTCAATCCGCTTTCCGAACCGGTAGATCTCATCGTCAAGCCGAAGCCTCTCTTGCAGTCTGAGCCGGGTCAGCTCGGCCCGGATGCTGGTGTCGCCCTCGATGAGAGCCAAAGCAGCCCGCACGTGCTTTTTCGAACGGAGGCTGTTGATCGTCTTCTGATAACCGGGCCTGAGGATCACCAGCTCCTTGTGTACCTGATTGCTCAGGCGTGTTCGGGCACGAGTTAGCCGGTCACGGTGGTCGGTGAGCAGCTTCAGATCGACCATCAGCCCCGCCTGTTTGGGCACCGGGAGTTCGGATTCCCTAGCAACCACCCGGGCGATCGCCAGGGCGTCGACGGCGTCGGACTTGCCGTCGGAGGTTTTGCGCTTGCGCTCCCGGTACGTCCGTGCAGTAGGCACCTCCCGGACGTCCTCACCGCGGCCCATCAGGTGCCAGGCCAACGCGGCGCCGTAGGAGCCCGAACACTCGATTCCGACGACCCGCACCTCACCCAGACCCACGATTCACTCGAACGCCTGCCGGTGGCCCTTGGGGTCATTGTCGAAAACCTGACTCGCCAGCGGCCTGCCCACCTCGTCGACTGCTGCCGCCACAAGAGTCGCTTGTGGCTGTCTATCCCAACCGCAACTGACAACGCTTCCCTCCTTCGTGCTCACCGCCTACCATGTGTAGACCACCGGAGGACATCTGGGCGTGGAGTTAGAGCCAGCCTTCTATCAAGTCACTGCCGGTGAGTCCGAAAGCCGGCGCGGAGGGACAGATGTTTCGTAAGACCGAGGGGCTGGGGCCCCAAAGTCCACTAGTTAGTGAGTCACCTCCGGCCGGCTTCGGACACTCTCATGAGCTGAGAGTCCACGGCAGTATTTGTACGCCCAGTAGTTAGGCCGATCGATTGGTTTGTGAGGGTTGGATCTTCGAAGACAATTTGAGGCCCTTCGTCTTTATGCTGAGCTGGCTTGTGAAGTACGACTTTGATGACTTGGATTGGGAAGCGATCAGCTTTGGAAGAAAGGGCACCGACGTAGAGCAGGACCATTGGTATGACTACGAGTTCACCGGGGAATCCAGGGCTAAGCTCTGGCTGGCCTCCGAACCGGGCGCAGCGGTAGTCGCTTTAAGAGTCGACGTTGCAGAAACAATAGCTCCGCAAGTTGAGACTGCAATTGAGATATTTCGGAACTTCACGGTTGCATAGCTGCCGTTACGGCCTAACAACGGATTGGAGCCGACCTCCTTCGTCGGCGGCTCAATCCGCGGTCCGTTATGCCGATTTGGCGAGGAGCTACCATTAGGTCATGAAGGCCGAGTACAGGGCGATCGTCAAGCAGGATGGCGACTGGTGGGTTGGCTGGATCGAAGAGATCAGCGGCGTCAACTCGCAGGGCCAGACGCGAGACGAACTGATGGATAATCTCCGATCCGCTCTCGATGAAGCGCTCGAGATGAATCGTGAGTCGGCCCGGACTGCAGCCGGAGACGAATTCGAAGAAGTCACCATCTCGACTTGAAGCGCCGTGCTTTCCTTGCTCATCTGCGGCTCAACGGATGTGAATTGGTACGCGAGGGAGCAAAGCATTCATGGTGGAGAAACTCGGAGACCGGGGCTCACTCCGCAGTACCCAGGCACACCGAGATTAGCGACCTGCTCTGTAAGAAGATCTGCAAAGACCTCGGGATCGCTGCACCATGAACGGCATAACTACGGTTTGCAGCGGACTCCGCTGCGCTCCGCCGCTGAAACCGCCATACGTTATGCCGACTGAGGTAATAGTGGTAAGGGCGCTCTCCTATCTCGCATTAAAGCAGCCTGCCGATGTAAATCCAGTTGTTGGCAGCATTGTGATGGTGGCGGCACTGGCTATCTACTGGTTCCTGGGCCGACGCGTGTACCCGATAGTATTTGCGGGCGCGTCCGAAAAAAGGCGCCAAACATTCTACGCTGTCGAAAAGGTCTTCATAGCTATTTGGCTTTTCTTTGCGTTTGCCGGAGTCGTCAACGGCATTTACATATTCTTCAACCAACTCGGGCATTAGGCGGGCACCGTGTGCGGCATAACTTGCGCTTGCAGCCGACCTCCTTCGTCGGCGGCTGAAACGCCGTTCCGTTATACGGACCTTAGGCGAAGTAACCAGCGCTTATGCCCTTAGCTGGGGATAGGAGAGGCAGTAATTGGTTCGACAAGGCGATGAGCCTACTCTTTGTGCCCATAGCTGTTGGTTACACGGTATGGGGGATAAGCAGCGCACGCAGCTTACTGGAGGGAATTGCTGTTGTGATTGCAGTGGTTCTCGCCTTGCTGGTTCACCTTTATGCATACAGATACGACGAGAATTTCTTGGAAGCGAGCCTTAGAAAGTGGAAAAAGAGACGAGACAGGAAGCGCTACTCTGGCAAATAGAGCCGCAGACGTTTAAGTGCAGGCCGTTGGCCCGCCGTATAACTGGCGCTTGCAGCCGACCTCCTTCGTCGGCGGCTGAAACGCCGGTCCGTTAGGCCGATTGATGTTTCACTCCGAAGAAATTGTGCGCAACGATAGCCCTGAGCCTTTGAAAATTTGGATTGAGCCGTGGGGCTTTCAGCACACCATTCCAGCCAACTCTTTGATACATCTCAAAGCACTTTCGGAAATTCAGGGTCATCTTGAGGTGATAGACGACGGTGAGACGCTTTGTGTCTACGGCTGGGCGGGCTCAACCTTGAAGATTTATCAAGACAACCAGTTGGTTGATGACGTGAACATTCCAGTTCCGGATACGGGGCAACTTACCGCCAGATCTTTGGTCGAGGACATTTTTGGCGGGCCAGGAGGACCTTATGGGGGCACGGCCTAACTGCGGATGCAACGGACACGGGCGCTTCGCCGGCCGGTGCCGCTGATGCCGCGGTCCGTTATACGGACATGTCCACCTTGATCAGTCCGATACATTAAGGTCAGGAGGTGATTGACGATGGCGGCAATTCTTTTTGTGCGTATCAAGTCGGAGCTTGAGCGGGGTGAGTTCGAGCGACGACTACTCGAAAGACGGCCCCGCTTCGAGAGCGTCCCAGGACTCGTGCAGAAGGTCTACGGTCGCGACGAGGCAACCGGGGATGTGTGCGGCATCTATTTCTTTGAGAGCGACGAGGCGCTATCGAGCTTCAGAGCGTCCGAGCTTGCTCAGACGATTCCCCAGGCTTATGAAGCGATAGATGTCCGCCGCGAGATTTACGACGTCTTGTACACCCTCCATCCTGAGCGCGGGCCCTTGGCTGAAGTCGGCCACGCATAGTCGAGGTGCAGGACGAGCATTAGCCGTATAACAGGCGGCTGCACCCGACCTTCGGCGGGTGAGCCGCCGATCCGTTAGACGGTCCACTGGAGTGACTTTGTGTTGACAGCGCGCTTGCTCGCAGCGTATATCGCTCGCTATATCGGTGCGTACCGCGAAGAGTACGACCGTCTCACGGCCTCCCCACCGAGCGGCGGAGGTTACCCGCGGCTCTCGATCTCCCCATACATTGCTTCGGCTCCCCTTGCCTCCTTCATTGCGAGAGACGGCGTCGCGATCCTCGAATCGTCGTCCGAGCCCGATCACCAGTGGTGGATCGCGGGTGGTCCAGCGATGATGCCGGACTTTGCCGACGGCCGAACGCCACCTGAGGTCGTGCAGGCACTCAAGGCCAGGGGACTCTGGGGCAAGCCGATCGGCATCTATCGCCTCGTGGCGAAGGACGGCATACCAGACGTCGTTTGGCAAGGCGATCTCCCAGAAGCAGTCGCGCACGCCTCTGTTGAGAGCGAAGATGTCGCTGTCCGAGTTGACACCCTTGATCTGTCGATTGACGAACTAGTTCAGAGATTGACGTTCGGAGCGTTCGGGATTTGCGTTGACGTTCATCTTCCGGACCGGGACTCCGACTTCTGGACGCCTCACATTGTTCGAGATATCGGTTTCTTCCCCGCGGATCGACACGCCCGTCGCTTCGTGAACTACCTCGAGATTACGGTCCACTTGGACGAGGCGGCCTGGGATCTTCGGGCGATAGGTACACGCGTCCAGGCCGATGTCCGGCGCGACTTTGCGAACGCCTTCTCGTTGCCGACGGGCGGCGGGGGAACACTGTCGTTCGGTCGCATCCGATGGATTGAGCAATACCTCGATCGGCTGTCGGGCCTCCGCGTTGCCATTGACGGTCTTAAGGAACTGCTTCACTCTCAAGACGTGCTCGAGGACGCCGTCCACGACTACCTGACGGCGAACCCGATTCTGCTCGACGTGTACGGGGAAGCTGTGTCGAAGCCCCGGTTTCGCTATCCTGATAAGGAATCACCGCTCGGTAAGACGTACGTAGAGCCCGACTTCATCATCAGGTTCCCCGGGCGCCGGTACAGGCTTGTGGAGCTTGAGCGTCCAGGCAAGCGGGTAGCAACAGTTCAGGGCCAGCCAAGAGCCGAGGTGACTCAGGCGACATTCCAGATCGCAGAGTGGCGCGCGTACGTTGCTAACCACTACGACATCATCCGCGCAGAGTTTCCCGGGATCTCAACGGCCTGTTCGGCGACAGTCATCATCAGCAGAAGCAGCCAAGGCTTCCTAGGAGCCGGCCGCGACAACGTGAGTACCAGGAACTGCTCCGCAGCCAATATCCGCAAATTGAGATTCTGACTTACGATGATCTGCTTGAGCGAGCACAAGCCGCATACGTCCAACTTTCCGCTCTGGGCGTCCGCGGCGCGCCAGCCGTCTAACTACGGTTTGCAAAGGACGCCGGGCGCTACGCTGGCCGGCGCCGCTGATGCCGCGGTCCGTTAGACGGATAAAATATGTATCGGATTCCCAAGGAGCTTGATCTGTCGGGAGTTGTCGGGCAGTTCACTACCCAGCTACGGGTGGGGCAGTTTGATCTCCAGTTCACCTTTGGGCCTGCAAACTTTGCCGTCCAGTCTCCAGTGAATCTTTATCGCGCCGGCGAGCTGGTTGGCCGCTGGGAGGAAGGCAAATGGCCGGATCCTTGCTTCTTCGACATCATGAACGTGGAGGTCAAGCGCTGCGACGTCGTGACCGACCGTCTGGTCGTGTTCGAGTTCGAGAATGGGATCTCGATGCATCTCGAAGACAGTTCCGATCAGTACGAGAGCATGCAGATTTCTTTTGAGGGCGATCCCGCTTTATGGGTAGTGTAAGTCTCACGGCTGCCAGTTCCGGCCCGACGCTCAAGCCCCATGGAGCGGTCGACCGTCTAACTAACGGATGCAACCGACCGCCGGCTTCGCGGGCGGAGGCCGACCCTTGCATCACGTTGGGCCGATGCAACTCGATGATGAGTGAGGCTAATGAGCAAAGAACCGGTGGTACCTGAGACTAGGGGCGTCTCGTCGGAATTGCTCGCCACGATTGATCTAGGCCCTGAGATCGAAGGCATGGGCGGGCACCAGCTTCGGATGCGCATGTTCACCTTCGAGCCCGGAGCCGTGTTCGGCCCGCTCCACGACCACAAGGGCAGACCAGGCATGGTCTACGTCCTGCAAGGAACGATCACCGACCACCGAGACGGCGTCGCCACCGATTATGGCCCGGGGGTGGGCTGGCCCGAGGATCGCAACACCCTGCACTGGCTGGAGAACCGAGGAACGACTCCAGCGGTCGAGATATCAGTGGATATCGTCACGCAGAAGTGAAGTTGTGCTGGCATCGAACTGGCGGGTTTCCCGCCGAGCGCCCGAAGGACGGCCGAGCCCTATGTCTGAGGCGGCTACCGCAGCTTGCTGCCATTGCCGGAACGGCAAACTGCGGATGCAACCGGCCACTGGCTTCGCGAGTGGCGGCTGATCCCGCGATCCGTTATACGGCGAAATGAACTTCGAACATGAGCCGTGGTACGGCTTACGCTGCATCTTCAGCCATGGGGTTGTTGATGATGGCGCTCGGATGCTCTTTGAGGAGAGAATCGTGCTCGTCAGAGCCGAGTCTTTTGATGAGGCGATTTCGAAAGCCGACGCAGAGGCCGAGAACTATGCGGCGGACCTTGGAGGAGAAACGCAATATTTGGGGGAAGCCGACGCCTACCACCTTGCATTAGGTGAGATTGTGGGGGGCTCGGAGATCTTCTCCCTTATGCGGTCTAGCCAGCTCGGTCAAAGGACTACGTCAGCCGGTTCTTCCAAACAGGAGCGGAGTGTTCACGGTGAACCGCCGTATAACAACCGGCTGCAACCGACCGCCTTCGTCGGCGGCTCAACCGCCAATCCGTTATGCCTACCTGATGGGCTTGTGGCAGCATCGAATCAGGTTCATCATGGAAATATGAGTGCCCTACCTGAGGACCTACTGAATCTATCCGTGGAGGAGCGCCTCCGCTTGGTCGATGACCTCTGGGAGAGCATTCGTGAAAATCCCGAATCTCTCCCGCTCACCGACGATCAACGGGAGGAGCTCGACCGGCGCCTGAATGAGCACCGATCCGATCCCGCTTCAGCGGAACCTCTATCGTCGGTTCTAGAGAGGATCCGCAATCGGAATTGAGCTCGACCGTACGGGTTACGCCAGCCGCCACCCGAGATATCGAGACAGCATTTGACTGGTACGAAGAAGCTCAACCCGGACTCGGGCAACGATTCCTCGAATCAGTCACCGCGGCCACCAGACTCATCGCGAGCAATCCAGAGGCCTATCCGCCCATTCATAGGCAAATGCGTCGGGTTCTCCTGCGAACTTTTCCTTATGCGCTCTTTTACGTCATCGAACTCGAAGGGGTGGTCGTGCTCGGATGTTTTCATGGCCGTCGCAGCCCATCCGTATGGCAACGCCGTGCTCGGGACGTCCGGAGGCATAACTAGCGAATGCAGCCGACCTCCTTCGGCGGCGGGCTGAGGGGATAGGGCTGAGAGGTCAAAGATGGCGCACCCGAATGAGGAGCTTGCGAGAAGCGAAATGGAGGCTGCCCTTCGAGGAGATTTCGAGGGGATGCTTGACCACTACACCGACGACACGGTCCTCCACTACCCAGGCCGCAACGCGTTGTCGGGGACTCACCGTGGAAAGGACGCGATTCGGGAGTGGGGACGCAAGTTTGGTGAGCTGCTCGGTGAAGAGGGATCGCTCACCCGAACGTTGCATGACGTCGTGGCTGGCGACGACCACACAATCCAGCTGCTGTCGGTTGAGGCTAGACGCGCCGACGGGCGCAGCGCTCGCTGGAACGTCGCCTGTGTCATGCACGTGCGGGACGGCAAGATCAGCGAGGCTTGGCTGAACATCGATGATCCGTACGCCGTGGACGAGCTACTCGCAGAGAGGACGAGCCGAACCTGAACCATCCCGTCACGCTGTCGCCCAACTCGGCGCTGCACCCGATCGTTCGCTCGCTGCGCGAGCTCCGGCGGGTGAGCGCCCGAGTCGTTAGACCGTCGGACGCTTCTTGCCGGGCGCCGGCCAACCGATCGCATCCGCGGAGGGCTGAACTTTGAACGACTACTTTTGGCGTCGTCACGCGAATCCTTGGAGCGTCTGGACGAGGTTTGCGGCGATTCCTGCGATGATCCTCGCTGTGTGGAGTCGGGTCTGGCTCGGCCGGTGGGCGCTGGTACCCGTGGCTGTGGTAGTGGTTTGGCTCATCATCAACCCCGTGGCGTTCCGCCCGGTGGTCGAGCCCACTGCCTGGGTCTCTAAGGCGGTCTACGGTGAGCAGATTTGGTTGACTCAGCGCGACCGGGCTCCTGCGGTCTATCGCACCATGATGAGATGGCTGATCGCTGCGGGTCTCGCCGGCTTCCTCTTCATCGCCTGGGGCCTCTGGGCACTGGACGTCTGGCCCACCGTGTACGGCGCGACCCTCGTAGTCTTCTCCCAACTCTGGCAGCTCGACAGGATGAGACTGCTCTACGACGAACTGCAGGCGAAGCGCCAAGACGTTATGCCGACGGAGATTCAGTGACGTGTGCCTAGCGCTCTTTGTAGCTACCGACCGGCCGCTTCCGCGTATTGAATACGTCGAGGGAGTGACCCGTTTGTCTATTCACGACGTCGACAGTTCCGACGCAAGCATTCACGAAAAGCTCCACAAGCCGTTTTTGGCGTACGTCGGAGCCTGGGAGGGTTGTGGCTGTGGTTTCGAGTATGGGCTCCTGGAAGATCCGGATGAGCAAGACCTCAAAGAAGACGAATTCGGGAGGGAGTCAGTCCGGGAACTTCGGAGTCCGGCTTACTCAGCCCCGTCCGGTTGGGTGAAGGTCAGTCACGATGAATTCTTGGGTGATGGGCGCTCAACCGGGTCCCCGAGACGGTCCACCAGCAGGACCTCGGCTATCGCCACTCCGGCGTCGTGAGCCATGGAAACCAGCGGCTCGCAGGGCCCGGCCAGGTGCGCCGCCTTGCCGGTAAGCCTGAGCGTGGGCTTGCCCCGGTTGCCGGTTGCCACCACCTCGACGTCGGTCCAGCTCACCCCGGGCCACCCGGTTCCCAGGGCCTTGAAGGTGGCCTCCTTGGCTGCTACCCGGGCGGCGAAATGCTGGGCCGGGTGCGCCTTGGAAAGGCAGTAGTCCCGCTCGCCGGGCGTGAACAGCCGGTCCGCCAGGCGCGGCCATCGGCTCATCCGGTCCTCCAGGCGCGCAATGTCGACGATGTCGACGCCCAGTCTGATCATCGGCCGGGGGGCTGGGATCTAGGCTTTGCCGAAGGCTATCGTGGCGTTGTGGCCACCGAACCCGAAGGTGTTGATGATTGCGGCCTCCAGCTTGGCGGGCCGGGCCTGGTTGGGTACGACGTCCAGGTCGCAGGCCGGGTCGGGGGTCTCGTAGTTGGTGGTGGGCGGCAGCGTCTGATCCACCAGGGCCATGATCGTGGCGGCGGCTGCGGTTGAGCCGGCGGCACCCAGCAGGTGCCCGGTCATCGACTTGGTGGAAGACGTCGGGGGAGGGGAGTCGCCGAAAACCTTGCGGATTGCCTTGGTCTCGGCCGCATCGCCCAGCGAGGTGGCGGTGCCGTGGGCGGAGATGTATCCGACATCGCCGGGAGTCAGCTGGGCGTCGGCCAGGGCCATGTGCATGCAGGCGGCGGCGCCGACCCCCTCGGGCTGCGGCATAACCAGGTGGTGGGCGTCGGCCGACAAGCCGTAGCCCAGTACCTCGGCAAGGATATTGGCCCCCCGAGCCTCGGCGACGTCCCAAGCCTCGAACACCAGCACCGTGGAGCCCTCGGCCAGCAGGAAACCGTCCCGGTTGGCGTCGAACGGGCGGGAGGCGTGCTCGGGATCGTCGTTGCGCTTGGACAGCGCCCGGGCGGCGCAAAAGGCCGCCAGCCCCAGCGGGGTGATGGGCGTCTCGGTTCCCCCGGTCACCACTATGTCGGCGTTGCCGTTGCGGATATGGTCGATCGCGCGGGCCATGGCGTTGCCGCTGGCCGCGCAGGCGGTGACAGTCGCCTCGTTGGGACCCTGGAAGCCGAACTCGATGGCAACCGCACCCGAGGCCGAGTTGGCCATCATCCGGGCGATCAGATCGGGTGCGACCGAGCGGGGACCCTTTGTGTTGAGGTTCATGGTGTCGTCCTCGATCAGCCGCAGCCCGCCGACGCCGGAGCCGATCACCACTCCGACCCGGACCGGGTCGGGGTCGGACGGGTTCAGGCCGGCGTGCTCCAGGGCCATCTTGGAGGCTGCGAAGGCGAACTGCGTGAACAGCTCCATGCGCCGGGAACGGCGGGGCTCGATGAAGTCTGCGATGTTGAAGTCCTTCACCTCGGCGGCGATGTTGACCGCAAAGCCGGTGGTGTCGAACTGGGTTACGTGTCCGGCGCCGGAGCGGCCCGCTCGAATGGAGTCCCAGAAGGGGTCGATTCCAATACCCACGGGGGTAACCGGCCCAATGCCGGTTACCGCTATTCGGCGCTTGCTAGGCATTGGTACCTACCTTCGCCGAGAGCAGGTCGGCCGCCTGACCCAGGGTGGTCACATCCTCCAGCTCCTCGTCGGAAACTTCGATTGCGAACTTCTCCTCAACCGCCATGACCACGGTCATCAGGTCGATGGAGTCCAGGCCCAGGTCCTCGAACAGGTTGGCGTCCTCGGTGATGGTTGCCGCATCCACCTTCAGCCGGTCGACCAGGGTTTCCTTCAATGAGGTCACAACTTCGTCTCTAGTAGCCATGTCAACTTCTCCTTAGTTTTGAATGAATCTACCCGCTGCAGCCGGACCTAAATGATTCCGCCGTTGATTCCGACGACCTGCCCGGTCAGGTAGCTTGCCCTGGCACAGAACCTTACGGCCTCCGCCGCCTCGTCTGCCGAGGCCGACCGGCCCATGGGAACCCGGCTCATCAGCGCATCGTGGGCCGCCTGAGGGAGCTTGGCGATGAACCCGGTTTCCACCAGCCCGGGGGCGACGACGTTGACGGTGATGCCCTTGGCCGCCACCTCCAGCGCCAGTGCCTTGGAGAACCCCACCAGACCTGCTTTGGCGGCTGCGTAGTTGGCCTGCCCGGGGTTTCCGGTGGTGCCGACCACCGAGCCGATGCTGATCACCCGGCCCCAGCGAGCCTTCAGCATGCCGGGAAGGGCCCGCTTGGTGCAGCGGAAGGCGCCCTTCAGTGTGACATCCAAAACCTCATCCCAGGCGGCCTCGCTCATCCGCATGAGCAGCCCGTCCTTGGTGATGCCGGCGTTGTTGACCAGGATCTCGACCGGGCCCATTGCCTGCTCGATCTCGTCGAAGGCACCAGCGACGCTTTGGGTGCTGGAGACATCGATGTTGAACTCCATCGAGCCCTCGCACAAGCCCGCGGTCTCGCGGGCGCCGTCCTTGTTCCCCCGGTATCCGACGGCAACCCGGGCCCCCTCGGCGGCCAGGGCTACCGCGCTGGCCCGGCCGATGCCGCTGCCGGCGCCGGTCACCAGGGCCACGCGTCCTTCGAGGCTCACGCCGGCGTCGGTTCCAGGGCGGAGTCGGGGGTGCGGGTGCCGGCGATGGCGGGTGCGGGGAGGGTCCAGTTCATCCGGGCCGCCCCCCAGGTGTAGCCGGCCCCGAAGGCGACCATCAGCAGCCGGTCGCCGGGGCTGAGCCGGCCTTCGGCCCAGGCGTCGCATAGAGCCAGAGGGATCGAGGCAGCGGAGGTGTTTCCGTATTTTTGGATGTTCATGTAGACCTTCTCGGGATCCACGCCCAGCTGGGCGGCGCACTCGTTGAGGATCCGGCGGTTGGCCTGGTGCGCCACCAGCAGCTCGAAGCCGTCCTTGCCGAAGCGCTCGGCCAGTTCGCTCATCACCCGGACCGCATTGCGGAACACCTCGCGGCCCTGCATCTTGATGTTGAGGCACGCCGGGTCCCAGGGGCGGCCCTCGGCGGGCAGCCGGCTGCCTCCGCCCGGCACCCAGACCTGTTCCAGACCGGATCCGTCGGAGCCCAGCTCGAACTGGATGGGGTCGGCCGACTCGTCCGCCTCCAGGATCACCGCCGCTCCGGCGTCGCCGAAAAGGGGAGCGGTCATTGCGTCGGTGGGATCGATGTGCCGGCTGAGCAGGTCCGCCCCCACCACCAGGACGCTGGTGGCGGCGCCGGTACCGATGAGCGAGGCGCCCACCGACAGCGCGTACACGAAGCCCGAGCACGCCGCCCCCAGGTCGAAAGCTCCGGCCCGGGTGGCTCCGATGCGGTCCTGGATGATGCTCGCGGTAGCCGGCAGCAGGTAGTCGGGAGTGCAGGTGGCGCAGATCACCATCGACAGGTTTTCCGGGTCCAGCTCAGCGACCGCCAGCGCCTGCAGGGAGGCGGTGGTGGCCAGGCTGGAGGTGGATTCCTCCGGCGCGGCGTAGCGGCGCTCCAGGATTCCCGAGCGCTGCTCGATCCAGTCGGTGTCCACCCCAACCCGCGGGGCAATCTCGGCGTTGGTGACAACCCGGGAGGGTACGGCCTTGCCCAGGCCCGTAATGGCTACTCTCATACTCGAAGTGTAGTTGGCGTTACTTCTGCCTAAGCCAAAGAACCGGCTCCGAACCTTGCACCGGCGCTCCGTTGGGCAGCATGTAGCCCATCATCCAGCCGGCGAACGACGACTTGACCGGAACTTCCTGTCCGTTGGACGACAAGACGCTGCCCACGACCTGGCCCTCCATCACGTATTCGCCTTCGGAGGTGTAGGTCTTGGTGGGCGCGGGGCAGAAGCGGCCGCTGCAGGGGGCGACCACCAGGCGTTCTTCCACTACAAGAGCCTCGCCGGGTACTGAATCTGAGATGGTGTCGGTCCAGGCGATCATTACAAGACCCCCGCCGGTTGCGTTTCGTAATGGATGTTATTCCCCCTTGAGTCAAGCGCTAAAGATGTTGCTTCCTCGTCGTTGCTGACGCCGGCCAGCTCGGCCTCGGCGTCTATCTGGCGCACCAGACCCCGAAGCACCTTGCCGGGCCCCGTTTCAACGAACTTTTGAAAACCGTCCTCCCGCATCCGGCGCACCGCATCGGTGAACCTGACGGGAGCGGTAATGGCCTCGACCAGCAGGCTTTTGATCTCGGCCGGATCGGTGTGAGCGGCCCCGTCGGCGTCGCAGTAGACCGGGCAGGCGGGCGCCACCATGGTGACCTCGGCCAGCGCCTCCTCGAAGGTGTCGCGCGCCGGCTGCATCAGCGGGCAGTGGGCTGCTACCGGGACCTTGATCCTGACCACCCGCGCAGCGCCCGCCTCCATGCAGCGCTTGGCCGCATCAGCGAGCCCGCGGTCTCGCCCGGAGATGACGGTCTGCTTGGGCGAGTTGTAGTTGGAGACCCAGACGTCGCCCTCCTCGGCGCAGATCTCGGCGATTTTGACCGGGTCCAGACCTATCACCGCGGCCATCCCGCCCTCGTTGCGGCGTCCGGCATCGGCCATGGCCCTGCCCCTCAAGGCGACCAGCCGAAGGGCTTCGTCGAACTCGAGAGCTCCGGCGACGACCAGGGCGGGGAACTCTCCCAGGCTGTGTCCCACCACCGCTTGCGGCTCCAGACCAAGCGCTTGCATCTTGCGGCCGATTGCCACCTCGGTTACGAACAGGGCCGGCTGCAGGACATCGGGGGCCCAGGCGGGGTCGGGATCGGTGGTGCACAGACGTTCCAGGTCCCGCGACATCAACTTGCGGCTGGCCTTGAACAGCTCGGTGGCTCCTTCGATCTCCAGGGCCATGCCCGCCTTCTGCGAGCCTTGACCGGGAAACATCCAGGCAATCATGAGACCTCTTTCTTCAGGGTTGCCAGCGTCCGGTGAACGAGCACCCGGGCCGACCCTTCGGTCCGGCCGAGGGCCTGGGCGATCTCGGCGTGGGGAAGCTCCTCTACGAAGCGCAGGATCATGGCGTGGCGCTGCTCGGCCGGGAGCTTACGCACCGCGCTCAGCAGCTTGGCGATCTCCTCCTCGTCCACCAGCGCCTGGCTGAGGTCGGACTCCGTGGAGTCCTCCGAGGCCGGCTCGCCGATTTCCTCGATCGAGACGGTGGCGACGAACTTGCGGCTGTGGTTCGCGCTGGCGTTGCGCGCGGACGTGAACAGCCAGGCTGCTATCTCCGGCTCGCCCGGCTCGCGGGGGCTCATGTGCTTCAAGGCCTGGGAAAAAACCTGCGCGGTCAGGTCCTCGGCGTCGTGGTGATTGCGGACGCGTTTGAAGACATAGGCATGGACCGGCTTAACGTACCTGGAGTAAACTTCTTTGAACGCTGAATCCTTCCAGGTGACCTGGGGGCGCCGTAGGCGGCTGATCGCCTTGGGGGTTTTTTCGCTCATATAGAGAAGGACACGCCGGAATGCGAAACGTTACGAGTTACCTGAGGTAACTTTGGAAACACGTAGGCGGGTCTCTAAGGACGAGCGCCGAAGGCGTCTGCTGTCGGCTGCAGCCGAACTTTTCGGCTCAGAGGGCTACCGCAAGACCGAAGTCGAGGTGCTCGCCCGCAAAGCCGGTGTCACCAAGCCGATGCTGTACCGCCACTTTCCCGGTGGCAAAGCCGAGATCTTCATGGCCGTTCTGGACGCCCACATAAACATGCTACTGCGTTCTTTGTGGGAAGCGATGGGATCGTCGTCCGACCCCCGCAAGCGCCTGCAGTACGGCCTGCGGGCGTACCTCAAGTTCGCCGAGGAGAACACCGCCGGCTTCCACCTGCTGGTCCACTCGTCGCCCGAGCTCGACCCCGGGGTGGGCGACCGTCTGCGCGAGGTGCGGGAGTCGATTGCCCGGGGACTCAGCACCGCGATCGCCGACGTGATGAAGGGCGCCGGCCTGCACGCCGAGGGGGCGCCGCTCTACGCCCACGCGATGCTGGGCGGCGTGGAGTCGGTCACCTCCTGGTGGCTCGCCGAGGGCAAGGTCCCGGAGCGGGAACGGATAGTCGACCACCTGCTGGCCTTTTTGTGGAGAGGGTTCGACGGCCTGCCTCGAGATCCCACGAGGTTTCACCCGGAGCGGGTCAAGCCGCGCAGGAGCTGAGCCGGATCGCCCGCCGGGCCGTTGCCGTCCGCAACCCGGCCGTCGGGTGAGGGTCGCCCAAGGGCGGTACGGAAAGCCTTCTCGTAGCCCGCCACCATCTTCGGCACGTCGAACCGCTGCGTTGCGTGGTCCCGGCAGGCGGCCGGGCTGATTTCCCCGGCCCTGTCGATCAACGCCGGGAGGTCGGCGGGATCGTCGCAGATGAACCCGGTGACCCCATGATTCACAACCTCGTCGACCGAACCCCCCCCGAAGCGCCACAACCGGGGTTCCGCAGGCCATGGCTTCGACCATCACGATGCCGAAGGGCTCTTCCCACCTGATGGGGAACAAAAAGGCGTGCGCTCGGGCCAGGAGATCCTTTTTGGTTGCCGCGTCGGCTTCCCCGATCCACGACGCGTCGGGCCCCAGGCGGGGCGCGATCTCTGCCTCGAAGTACGCTTTCTCGGCCGGCTCGTTGAGCTTGCCGGCAAGTACTATCGGCCGCCCCGCCGCCCGAGCGGCATCGATCGCCAGGTGCACTCCCTTGTTCGGGTTCATCCGCCCCAGGAACAGCAGGTAGTCCTCCTTGTCGGCGCGGAAGGGGTACTCGTCGACCGGAATAGCATTGTGGACCGTGGCAGCCCAGTTCAGGTCCGGCGCCTGGCTGCGCTGGGATTCCGAGATGGCTACCAGCGAGACCGAGCTGCCCAGAGCGCGATAGTAGTCCTCGAAGTCGCCGGTCACCGGCCCGTGGGCGGTGACGAAGGTCGGAGTCAGCCGGCCGGCGGCCTGCAGGGGCCCGCAAAGGGTGTGGTCGTGGACCAGGTCCACATCCAGGTTCTGGAGCAGCCGCCCCGCCCTCGCCGAGTGAATCACCTCGGGCAGGTTCTCGCCGAGCCTCTCGGACGGGCACTTCTGGTAGGTTGGAATGAAACGTGCCCGGGTTCGATCTCTCCCCGCGCCGATCAAAGTCACTTCGTGCCCGCGCTCGACAAGACCTTCGGCAAGCCAGGCACAAATCCATTCGATGCCACCGTAAGCGTTCGGGGGGATCTCGAACCAAACCGGTGCCACGATAGCAATGCGTAAGGATGGTGAGTTATTCGTCATGTGGTTACTCCTGATCTCATCCTCGTTGCCGGAAATCGATCGTTGAGCTCGATATGAACAAGCCCAAGGACCAAAACTTCAAGCCGGATCCGGCAACCACCACCAGCCCCGGTGGAGAGGAGTTCAATGTGTTGGGCCGGGCGGGGCCCCTTCAGTTGCGCAGTGCCCCGGGTGTGCTCGCCGAGGCTCGCCAGGACTTGCTCGTGATCAAAGAAGGAACGCTGTTTTTGTGCTCACGACCCAGCGGAGACATCCTTCCCGGGTTCGTTTCCGGGGAGGGTCTGTACAGCGAGGATACACGCTTTCTTTCCGAGTTTCGGCTAACCGTAGGCGGCAAGAGCCCCATCCTGCTGTCTTCGAACGCCGGTCTTGCCTATGCCATGGTCATCGATTCCACCAACCCCAACCTCACGTCGGGGAGGGTAATCAAGGTTCCGCAGCAGACCCTTTCGATACAGAGGTTTCGGATGCTGGCAGGCTGCCTGCACGAGGAGATCTCGCTGCGAAACTACGGTACATCGGCCATCGGTTCTCAGTTGCAGTTGTCGTTGGCGGCGGACTACGCGGACACGTTTGAGGTTCGCGGCGTCATCAAGCGCAAGACCCGAGGCCATGCGCTTGCACCTAAGCCTGCTATACCCGGTCTTCGCTTCGGCTATGTCGGAGCCGATGAGGTATTTCGGGAAACCCTGGTGACCTTTGATCCGCCTCCCTCGGACCTGTTCGTGAAGGGGGCGATTGCGAGGGCTTGCTGGGACTTCAAGCTTGCTCCTGCGGAAAAGATGAGCATCGAGGTGACGGTCGAGCCATCGGTCGGCGGAGCAACGCTTCCCCAACTTCCCTTCGAGGAGGCCGAGCACCGGATGGAGGACAGCTATCGGGTCTGGCAGGCATCGGGCGCCGGCATCCGGACCGACAACGGGCATTTCAACGGGTTCGTGGACTCGGCCGTCAGGGATCTCAGGGCGCTGGAGACCCCGATGGAAGCCAATTCGATCTTTGCCGCCGGCATCCCGTGGTATGTGGCCCCGTTCGGGCGGGACTCTATCCTCACCTGCTACGAGTCGCTGCTGTGGAACCCGGCCCCCGCGGCCGGCTGCCTGAAGGTGCTGGCGGGATGGCAGGCGACCGAGGACGATCCGTGGCGGGACGCCGAACCGGGCAAGATCCCCCACGAGCTTCGCCGGGGCGAGCTGGCGCGATCCGACCTGATTCCGCACACCCCCTACTACGGGACCGTGGATGCCACCCCTCTGTTTTTGATGCTGGCCGGCGCTTATTACCGCTGGACGGCCGACCTGGGCTTGATGGCGGATCTGCGGCCGAACCTCGACGCAGCCCTCGGCTGGATCCGAAACCACGGGGACCTGGACGGTGACGGGTTCCTCGAGTACCACAAACGCTCTCCGGCCGGCCTGGGAAACCAGGGCTGGAAGGACTCCGAGGACTGCATAGTCCACTCCGACGGTTCACTGGCGGAGGGCCCGCTAGCGCTGGCCGAGGTTCAGGGGTATGTGTACATGGCCAAGCAGCGAATGGCGGAGGTGTACTCCGCCCTGGGGTCCCCCGATACCGCCGACCGGCTTACCGAAGAGGCAGCCGAGCTTCGGGCGGCATTCGACAAGGCCTACTGGATGCCCGAGGAGGGCACCTTCGCCATGGCCCTCGACGGCCGCAAGCGTCAGGTGGCGGGCGTGGGAACCAACCCCGGGCACTGCCTGTACTGCGGAATAGCCGAGCCAGCCCGGGCCGATGCAGTGGCCGAGCGTCTCATGCAACCCGACATGTTCTCCGGGTGGGGCGTGAGGACGCTGTCCAAGAGGAACCCGGCCTACAACCCGATGGGCTACCACACCGGCTCGGTCTGGCCCCACGACAACGTCCTGCTGGCGGCCGGGCTGAAGCGGTACGGCCACGTCGAGTCCACCGAAAGGATCGCCACCGCCCTGTTCGACGCGGCCGTCTACTCGGACCTGCGCCTGGACGAGCTTTATTGCGGGTTCGACCGGCGAGCCGGTCTGCCCCCGGTCGCCTATCCGGTCGCCTGTAGCCCGCAAGCCTGGGCGGCCGCGGTCCCGCTGATGCTCCTGCAGGCGTTCCTTGGGATCTCTGCCCGGGCACCCGACGGGCTGCTGACCATCAACCAGCCGAGGCTTCCGCCCTGGCTGAACCGCGTGGATCTGCAAAACCTGCGGGTGGGAGAGGCGAAGGTGGACCTGGAGTTCGCCCGGCACGGGTCCCAGGTCGCGGTTGCTCTCACCCGGCGTGAGGGCGACGTCCGGGTCACTATCGACAGCTGAGCGGGCTGGCCGCCAGAATTCGCTCCATCGACCGGCCCGCATGGGCTCGAGAGGCCACCAGGCGCGGGCGACGGGATGCCGGCCGGGCGCAGCGAACCCGGCGGTTTGCGGGTGGCCCCGCCAGGCGCCTTGCGGATATCATTGCTGGACAGACAGCCGGAGGCGGGTTTCGCTTTCGCGCCCCGCTTTAATTCCTGTTGGACGAGTTTTGAGGAGCGACGCAATGGATGAGTTGACGACGGAACTGAACGAGATTGCCCGTGCGATGGTGGCCCCCGGCAAGGGCGTACTTGCCGCCGACGAAAGCTCGCCCACCATCGGCAAGCGGTTTGCCGCCCTCGGCATCGAGTCCACCGAGGAAAACCGCCGGTCCTACCGTGAGATGTTCTTCTCTGCCCAGGGCATGCAGGAGTACGTCAGCGGGGTCATCCTCTACGACGAGACCATCCGCCAGAGCGCAAGCGACGGCACCCCGTTTCCCAAGTACCTGCAGAACCTGGGGATCATCCCGGGCATCAAAGTGGACACCGGCGCCAAGGATCTGGCCGGCCACCCGGGCGAGAAGGTCACCGAGGGCCTGGACGGCCTTCGGGAGCGCCTGGCCGAGTACTACGACCTGGGGGCCCGCTTCGCCAAGTGGCGTGCGGTGATCACCATCGGCGACGGCATCCCCACCGACTACTGCCTGGAGGCCAATGCCCACGCTCTCGCTCGCTACGGCGCCCTGTGCCAGGAGCGGGGGATCGTTCCGATCATCGAGCCCGAGGTCCTCATGGACGCCGACAACGACATGGACCGTTGCTTCGAGGTAACCGACAAGACTCTCCACACCGTTTTCGGCGCCCTCTACCGGGCCGGTGTGAAGTTCGAGGGGATGGTTCTCAAGCCGAACATGGTGGTCCCGGGCAAAAAGTCCGGTCAGAAGGCCACCCCGCAGCAGGTGGCAGAGAGAACTCTGGAGGTCCTGAAGAAGAACGTGCCGGCGGCGGTCGCAGGCATTGCGTTCCTATCGGGCGGCCAGTCCGACCAGGAGGCCTCGGCGAACCTGAACCAGCTGAACAAGATCGGCGGCGCCCCGTGGCCGATGACCTACTCCTACGGTCGTGCCCTGCAGATGGCGGCCATGGAGACCTGGGCCGGCAAGCCGGAGAACCTGTCTGCCGGCCAGCAGACCGCACTGCTGCGGGCCCGGGCCAACTCGGCGGCCACCTACGGCAAGTACTCCGAGGAGCTGGAGAAGGCCGGGGTCTGACGCAACGATTGCCCGAAGCGAATAATCTGGCCGGGATGTCGACCATCCCGGCCTTTTCGCGCTCATGAGGCTGGCGATCCTCGCCTCGCACGGCGGCTCGAACATGCAGGCGATCATCGATGCCACCCGGAGTGGAGCTCTTGCCGGGGAGGTGGTGGCGGTGATCGGCAACAACGCCGGTTCGATGGCCGCCACCAGGGCTCGCAACGAGGGAATTCCGTTTCACCATCTAAGCGGGAAGACCCATCCCGAGTTTCATGAACTGGACGCCGAGATCTGCCGTGTCCTGGTGGAGGCCGGGGTTGACCTGGTGGTCCTGGCCGGATACATGAAGAAGGTGGGTCCCGCGACCATCGGTCGGTTCGCCGGCCGGATTCTGAACATCCATCCCGCGCTGCTGCCGAAGTTCGGGGGGGTGGGGATGTACGGAGAGCGGGTTCACCAGGCGGTGCTGGACGCCGGGGACGCGGTCACCGGGGTAACCATCCACCTGGTGGACGACGAGTATGACCGGGGACCGGTCATCGCGCAGTGCGAGGTCGAGGTCCTGGAGGGCGACGACGTGCCGAAACTTGCCGCCCGGGTGCTGGAGCGTGAACACGAGTTCTACGTCGAGACCCTGTGCCGGATTGCCTCCGGTGAGCTGGACCTGGATACACTGCGATGATGGTGGAGGCGTCAAGACAGTCGTTGCTCGAGCTCCTGGAGCTCCAAAAGATCGATTCCATCATCGACCGGTTGACCGCCAGGCTTCACAACCTGCCCGAGCAGGAGGAGCTGGACTCACTGGAGGACCGCCAGCGCACGCTGGAGTCCCGGGTGGGGGAGCGGGAGGCGGCGCTGGACGAGGTTGCCGGCCGGCAGCGCAAGCTCGACACCGAGATCGACAACATCGGACGGAAGATCGCCGGTGAGGAGGCCCGCGTCAACTCGGGCGACATCTCCAGTCCCCGGGAGCTCGCCTCGGTGGGGGCCGAGATCGAGTCGCTCAAACGCCGGCGGACCAGGTTCGAGGACGAGGACCTGGAGGTCATGGAGGAGCGGGAGAACCTCGAGAAGGAACTTGCCGGCCTGAGGGCCGAGTTGGAGGCGCTGCAGGCCCAGGTGGCCCAGGCCATCGTGCGCCGGGACGAAGCTGGCGGAGAGGTGGGACAGGACCTGGAGACGGCCCGGGAGCGCAAGCAGGGCTGGGTTCCCCGCATCGAGCCCGGACTTCTTGCCTTTTACGACGACCTGCGCAAGTCCAAGGGCGGAGTAGGCGCGGCGGCCCTCAAGGGCAGCATGTGCCTGGGATGCCACATGCAGCTGCCGGCCCAGGAGGTGGCGCGGGTACGGGCGGCCGAGGGACTCAGCCGGTGTGACGAGTGCGGCCGCATCCTCGTCGTCACGGACGGGTAGCTGCCGGCAGTGACCGGCGCCTACCGGCTTCATACCGACGGCGGCGCGCGCGGAAACCCGGGACCGGCCGGCATTGGGGTGGTGCTGGAATCTCCCGACGGAGAGGTGATCGAAGAAGTCGGCCGGGGAATCGGGTGGGCCACCAACAACGTGGCGGAGTACGAGGGCCTGATCGAGGGCCTGCAGGCGGCCCGCCGTCACGGGGCGGCGAGCCTGAAGGTCTTTATGGACTCCACCCTGGTGGTGCAGCAGATGCAGGGCAACTACAAGGTCAAGCACCCGGGCCTGCGGCCGCTCCATGCGAAGGCGCGCAAGCTGGCCCAGGAGTTCGACGAGATCACGTTCCAGGCGGTTCCCCGGGCACAGAACCAGCGGGCCGACCGGCTGAGCAACGAGGGAATGGACGAGTGGCAGTCCGCCAATCCCGACTTCGAGGGGCCGGGGAGCCCCGAGCAGTCCGGGCTGTTCTAGAAAGGACCTGAATGCTTTTCTGGCACCTGGGGATGACCTGCGCCATCGTGTTCTTCGCGCTGGGTGCCCGGCGGATCGACTACCGGGTGGTGCTGCTGGGCGCCATCGTCCCGGACCTGATCGACAAGCCGCTCGGTCGCATCTTCTTCCCGGAGTATTTTCAAACCGGGCGGCTGTTCGGCCACACATTGCTCATGGCGACATTCCTGCTTTTGGGAATCCAGCTCACGCTGCGGGGAGCCACCGCCCGGCGCTGGTTCATCCTGCCCATCTGCATGCTGATCCACCAGGTGCTGGACGGCATGTGGAACGACCCGATCACCTGGTTCTGGCCGCTTTTCGGTACCGAGTTCCCCCCGGACCCGGCTCCGGGTCACTGGCTGGGGCTTCTCACCAGTCCCTGGCAGCTGGCCGGCGAGGTGGTGGGTCTTGCGGTGCTGGTCTACCTCGGCCGGGCCTACCAGCTGCAGGACCCGGCGCTGCGGTCCCGGTTCCTGCGCAGGGGCGAGCTCATCGACCGCCCGGAGAGGATGAACCGCTCGGACCGCATCGGTGGCCCGCCCCGGCCGCCCGGCGTGGACGGGGAATCGCCGACAACGGCGAACGAAGGCGACTAAACTTGTAGGTGCAGTTGGCCGGGCGGCCGCGGCAGCCGGCCAAAGAAGCTCTTCGGAGTTGCTTTGGATCGGTTGCTGAGGAAGGTCCGGGCTCCACAGGGCAGAGTGCTGGGTAATTCCCAGGCCGGGCGACCGGCGGAAAGTGCAACAGAGAGCAGACCGCTGGGGATTCGTCCCCAGCAAGGGTGAAACGGTGCGGTAAGAGCGCACCAGCGCTGCAGGAGACTGCGGCGGCTAGGCAAACCCCACTCGGAGCAAGACCAACAGGGGACACGGAGCTGCCCGCTTCAACCGCCCCGGGTAGGTTGCTAGAGGCCTGAGGTGACTCAGGTCCCAGATGGATGGTCGCCCGTTCCGTAAAAGGAACGACAGAACCCGGCCTACAGGCCGACTGCAGAAAAAGGCCTTCTGTGACGGGGGGCCTTTTTCGCGTCATGTTTTGGTTTCACGCCCGGAGGCTATCCGTCTTCTATGCTCTACGTGCGTGGAGCCGGAGGATTGGAGGACTTAAATGAACAAGACCGCACGCTCGGGTGGGTTGGCGCAGAAGCTGTTGGCGCTAGGATTGAGCGCTCTGGCTGCCAAGCTGACGATGATGGCCGTCGAAAAGTTCTGGACCAAGGGTTTGCACAAGCCCATTCCCGACCTCGACGAGGCGTCGCTGGCCACCAAGATGGCATGGATGGGCGTAACTGCGGCCGCCGTCGGCATGGCGAGGGAGATGGTCAGGGAGTTGACTGCTCCGTCGGTGAGAGAAGAAGACGCCTAAAAGGCCCGGGCACCCGGAACGTAAATTGGAACCACTGAAGCAGAAGGTACTGAACCACTTTGGCAGACTCGATCTCGGTTGGAATGCTCGGATGCGGCATCGTCGGCTCCGCGGTTGCGCGGATCCTTGACGCGCACTCCGAGGAGATCTCGGAGCGGGTGGGGGCCCGGCTCGAGATCCGAAGGGTGGCGGTCCGCAACCTCGGCAAACAGCGCGACGTTCCGCTTTCAGCCGACGTCTTCACCAACGATGCCGGCGAGGTGGTGGGGGATCCCGACATCCAGGTCGTAATCGAGGTCATGGGGGGTATCGAGCCCACCCGGACGCTGATACTGGAAGCCATGCGCTCCGGAAAGCATGTCGTAAGCGCCAACAAGGAGTTGATCGGAGCCCTTGGGCGGGAGCTGTTCGACGAGGCCGAGGCCAGCAAGGTGGAGTTCAGTTTCGAGGCGTCGGTTGCCGGAGGGGTCCCGATCATCAGGCCACTCAAGGAGTCCCTGGCCGGCGAGCGGGTGGAGCGGGTCATGGGGATCCTCAACGGGACCACCAACTACATCCTTACCAAGATGGCCGAGGACGGCATGGAGTTCGACCAGGCGTTGGCCCAGGCCGAGCGGCTGGGATACTCGGAGCTGGATCCCACGGCGGACATCGAAGGGTTCGACCCGGCCGCCAAGCTGTCGATCCTCGCCAGCATAGCCTTCAACGCCCGGGTGGTGGCCGGCGACGTCTACCGGGAAGGCATCACCCAGGTGACCCAGGCCGATATCGCCAACGCCCGCAGCCTCGGCTACGCGGTGAAGCTGCTGGCGATAGCCGAAAGCGTGAACGGCGAGATCGCCATGCGGGTCCACCCCGCGATGATCCCCGAAACCCACCCGCTGGCATCGGTGCGCGACAACCTCAACGCCATATTCGTCGAGGGAAACCAGGTCGGCGAGCTGATGTTCTACGGGCGGGGCGCCGGAGGGCCGCCGACCGCCATCTCGGTGATCGGCGACGTGGTGGACGTGGCCCGGCATATCGTCGGAGGCGGCCGGGGAGTGGGCACGGTCTACAGCCAGCCGGCCAAAGTCAGGCCGATGGATTCGACGGTCTGCCAGTACTACATCCTTCTGGAGGTAGCGGACAGGCCCGGGGTTCTGGCCAAGGTGGCACAGACCTTTGCCGACAACGACGTTTCCATCAAGAGCATGCTTCAGGAGGGGATGGGCAGGGAAGCCCGTCTGATCCTGGTGACCCACAACGCCGTGGAGCGCAATTTTCAAGCTCTGCTTGCAGAGCTGAGGACCCTGGAGGTGGTAGATGCCATCGCATCCTCCATGCGGGTCCAGTCGGCCGAGGACTAGCCGTGGGCTCGTGGAAGGGAATCATCGAGCATTACGGCTCCCGTCTGGAGATGGACGACGACGCCCCGGTGGTCAGCCTCGGCGAAGGCAACACCCCGATGATCTTCTCCGAGCGGCTGTCCGAGCGCACGGGCCTGGAGGTCTATCTCAAGTTCGAGGGCATGAACCCCACCGGCTCGTTCAAGGACCGGGGGATGACCGTGGCGATCACCAAAGCGGTGGCCGGCGGGGCCAAGGCGGTGGTCTGCGCCTCCACCGGCAACACCTCGGCCTCGGCCGCCGCATACTCCGCCAAGGCCGGCATTCTGTGCGTCGTCCTCATCCCGGCGGGCAACGTAGCCTCCGGCAAGCTGGCGCAGGCCCTGGTGCACGGAGCAAAGGTCGTGGAGGTAAGGGGCAACTTCGACCAGGCGTTTGAGATCACCCGCAAGCTGGAGGGCCCCTACCCGATTGTGGTGGTCAACTCCACCAACCCGCACCGCCTGCTGGGTCAAAAGACCGGCGCCTTCGAGATCTGCGACGGCCTTGGGCGGGCCCCGGACTACCACATCATCCCGGTGGGCAATGCCGGCAACATCACCTCGTACTGGCGGGGTTACCGCGAGTACCACACCGACGGCATCACCGACAACCTTCCGCAGATGTTCGGGTTCCAGGCTGCCGGCTCTGCTCCCATCGTCCTCGGCCACCCGGTGGACCAGCCCAAGACCATCGCCACCGCCATTAGGATCGGCCACCCCGCCTCCTGGGACAGCGCGCTGGCGGCAGCGAAGGAGTCGGGGGGGGAGATCAGGGCGGTGACCGACAAAAGGATCCTCGAGGCCTACCGTTTGATTGCCTCAGAGGGGGTCTTTGCCGAGCTGGCGTCGTCGGCGCCGGTGGCCGGACTGCTGCAGCTCGCCGCCGAGGATCGTCTCGAAAAGGGCAAGACGGTTGTCTGCATCTGTACCGGGCACGGGCTCAAGGACCCCAGCTGGGCAATCTCCGGAGCGCCCAAGCCCATGCAGGTGGACGCCCAGATGGACGCGGTAGCCCAGGCTCTCGGCTTCTAGCTCACGTGCCAGAGGTAAGAGTCCCGGCGACGGCAGCCAACCTCGGCCCCGGGTTCGACGTGCTTGGAGTTGCCCTGGGCAGCCATCTCCGGATTCGCTTTTCCGAGGCCGAGAGGTCCCAGATCGCAGGCCGCGGCCGGCTGCATCCGATACCCGACAATCTGACCTACCGGTCGTTTATGGCCGCCTACGAAACGGCAGGCAGACCGGCGCCGCAGGTGCGAATCGAGACTGTGGGCATCTATCCCTCGGCCCGGGGCATGGGGGCGAGCGCTTCGGCAATAGTTGCCGGTCTGGTGGGTGCCCGGGCGCTGGGCGGTCTGGACCTGGCGGACGACGACCTGGCGCTACTGGCCACCGAGATCGAAGGACACCCGGACAACGTGCTTCCCGCCCTGTTCGGGGGCCTGGTCCTCAGTGTTGCCGGGTCGTGGATCAACCTGCAGCCCTCGAAGGAGATTGCGCCGATCATTCTCATTGCCAAAGAGCGGTTCAAGACCGGAGCAGCCCGCAGGGTGGTCCCCACCGAGCTGTCGCGTGCCGATGCGATCGCCAATGCAGCCGCCACGGCTGCGCTTGTGACGATCCTCACCGGGTCTGCCGGAGTCCACCACCTGATGGCGGCGACCGAGGACCGTATGCACGAGCCCTACCGGCTGCCGCTCATGCCGGCGAGCCAGAAGGTACACCGGGCATTGAGGGACGCCGGTATCGCCACGACAATGTCGGGGGCCGGCCCCTCGCTGATCGCCCTGGTCCCGTCCTCCGGATTGACGGCGGCGGCGCAGGCAGCAGAGGAGCTGGTGCCGGAGGGCTGGCGGGTTTTGACGCCGGGCTGGGACCGCGAGGGGGCCCAGGTCGGTTGAGCGGCCGGCGACCGGCAGCTCATCTCGCCGAAGGCCCTGCCGGAACCTTGATCGGGCCGCTCGCTAGCCCCCGCAGACTCTGCATTGGTTACCTTAGGTAATGGCGGTTATTGCTTGCGGGCACCGTTGTGCTTACAATGAGTGAACAATCCATTTCAGCCGACAGGTGACTGTAGGCAGCTGCGGTGGAGCGCTGCATCCTCAACGGATCGCTGAACATCCCAAGGTAATTCGACTTTGTCGATCCCACCCCTGGGATACATCTCAATCAAGAGGATCTAGCTCGCCACGACGGCGAATGAGCGGCAGGTGACGTGCTCAAACAACATCTCTTCGATGACTATCAAGCCATGGTAGTGGGTATAGGGTCTTCTCCTGGCTACGGCCGGACACTCTGTTTGGAGCTGCCGCCGGTCCCCTCGGTCGACTCGGTCCCTTCGAAGCCAAATGCCGCCGGGAAAACAAAGCTTATGCAGGCACACCGTGCTGGAGCGCCATCCAGGTGCACCAGACCCCAGGCCTCGCCGAAGGATTAGCAGCACCAAGGCAGCGGGCATGTCCGATCCGCTGAAACCCTTAAGCATTCGGACGATGTGATCGGCTCGTACTCACGAGCTGAGCCCCTTACAGGAGACAAATTCGATGGATGACAAGCAACGCGAAGCACTGGCCGGAAAAAAGGTGGCCGAGCTGCAGACAATGGCCGTGGAGATGGGCCTGGCAGGCAAAGGGCTGAAGAAGGCTCAGCTGATCGAGGCCATCATGACCTCGTCCTCGGGAGGCGGCAACGGTTCGCCCTCCTCGCAGGCGACCGTCGACGCCCCCAAGTCCACCCCGGCCCCCCGGAC
>Ga0247713_1000331_pt1 | contig 31067 bp, 26 predicted proteins | sample 21E_NmetaG_FD_189936 | JGI IMG/M metagenome (GOLD analysis project Ga0247713, IMG submission 189936) | Soil microbial communities from hillslope of Landscape Evolution Observatory, University of Arizona, Oracle, AZ, United States - 2-1-E_N | ecosystem: Engineered > Artificial ecosystem >...
GGCATGGCCCTGGGTCAGGTGCACCGGGGTCATCGACATGATCGACACCATGGCGGTATGGCTGACCGCTATTGCGAGCAGACCCCGCCGAGACGCCGGCACGACCTTGAGTGCGGCCCACGCTGCTCTCGCCGTGGCGCGGACCGCCGGCGCGGAGTTGCCGGCGGAGAAGTTCCTGACGGATCGGGCAAGCAGTAGCGGGTCCGGCCGCAGGCCAATGTTGAGGATGAGTGCCGCGAGGCCGAAGGTCATGCCCGCTACTGCGAACGGCCCGGCCGATGGATCCAGCCCCAGCCGGGCCCCCAGCAGGGACGCCGGCTGCGCCAGATTGGGTCCGGCGACCGCGCCGATGGTGGCAGCCCAGACCACCCAGGACAGGTGGCGGGCGGCGTGGCCGGGGGGCGCCAGGTCGGTAGCGGCATAGCGGGCCGACAGGTTTCCCGCGGTCCCGCCGCCCACCAGCACCAGCGCCGCCAGCAACAGCGGCCAAAGCCCGAGATTGATTGCGGCGACCGCTAGAACCGACCCGGTGAATGCGCATCCGTAGGCAAACGAGAGGCCCGCCCGGCGCCCGCCGCCGGCGGTGGTCCTGGCGGTGGGAAGCGCCAGCACAGCGGCACCCAGCACCACGGCGGTGGCCGCCAGTCCGCTCAACCCGGTTGAGCCGGAAAGTTCGTAAACGACGAGGGAACTGACTGCAAATCCGACCGATATCCCCATGCCGCTCACGATCTGCGCCCCGGCGAGGACGCCGACGACCCGCTTTTGGACGCGGGCCAAGTCGGCAGCGGGCTCGCGGGAGAGGACGGTCATGGACGAAGTGTGCCACGACTCGATTCCTACTGCGGGGTCACCTGCGGGAGCTGCTGGCGGGGGTACAGATCGTCAGCGGGCACCATCGACCGGCGTGGTTAAGCGGGCGGTTCGGTCATCCAGCCGATGGTCTGCAGGTAGTGCAGCACCGACGCCACCGAGGTGTCCGGTGTCTCTTCGTCGGTTCGAAGGTGGAGCTCCGGGTTCTCCGGCGGCTCGTAGGGGTCCGACACCCCGGTGAACTGCGGGATCTCCCCGGCTGCCGCCTTGGCGTAGAGGCCTTTTACATCGCGCTCCATGCAGGTTTCGATGGGGGCGTCGACGAATACCTCGATGAAGGGAAGATCGGCGGCCGTATGGATGGCGCGGGCCCAGTCCCGTCCGGCCCGGTAGGGGCTGATCACCGGCACCAGCACTACGATTCCCGCATCGGCCATGAGCTGGGCGACGTGGGAGATCCGCCGGACGTTCTCGGTGCGGTCCGCGGCGGAGAACCCCAGGTCCCCATTTAGTCCGTGCCTAACGTTGTCGCCGTCCAAAAGATAGGCGGGCCGCCCGGCGGCCACCAGGGCTCTTTCCACCGCGGACGCAATGGTGGACTTGCCGGAGCCGGAAAAACCGGTGAACCATATGGTGCCGCCCCGGCTGGGGCGCTGCTCCCGGCTGACTTCGCCGGACTGCCAGACGATGTTGCGGCTCACGGTTCTCCGAGGATCATGCCTGCGGCCACCGTATTGTTGGTGCCCTCGTCGATCAGGATGAAGCTACCGGTCAGGCGGTTGCGCCGGTATTCGTCGTAGAACAGGGGCACGGTGGTGCGAAGGGTCACCCGGCCCATCCCGTTGAGCACCAGCTTGCCCGCATCCTCATGACGGTGCAGGGTGTTGACGTCCAGCTGGTAGGCTAGGTCCTTCACAATCGTGCGGCCCATCTGGGTGGTGTGTTTGATGGCGAAGCGGTCGCCGGCGCGAAGGGGGCGGCTTTCGCTCATCCAGCAGACCATGGCGTCTATGTCCTGGCCCACGTGCGGCCGGTTGCGCGGGCGGCAGATCATCGATCCGCGGCTGATGTCGATGTCGTCGTCCAGGCGTATGGTCACCGACATCGGCGGGAACGCCTCGGCCACCGGGCCGTCGGCGGTGTCGATAGCGGTTATGTGCGAGGTGAATCCGCTGGGCAGCACCATCACCTCGTCCCCGGTCTTGAACACGCCTCCGCACACGGTTCCGGCGTAACCGCGGTAGTCGTGGTATTCGTCGCTCATCGGACGGATGACGTACTGGACCGGGAAGCGGGCGTCGATCAGGTTGCGGTCGGAGGCGATGTAGACATCCTCCAGCAGGTGCAGCAAGGAAGCGCCTTCGTACCAGGGCATGTTGGCGGAGCGGGTCACCACGTTGTCGCCGTTCAATGCCGAGATCGGGACAAACGACAGGTGCCCGGTTTCCAGCTTGGCGGCGAACTCGCTGAACTCGGCCTTGATGGATTCGAAGACTTCCTGGCTGTAGTCCACCAGGTCCATCTTGTTGACACAGAGCACCAGGTGGGGGACCTTCAGCAAAGTGGTAAGGATGGCATGGCGCCGGCTTTGTTCCTGGATTCCGTTGCGGGCGTCCACCAGGATCAGTGCCAGGTCGGCCATCGATGCACCCGTCACCATGTTGCGGGTGTACTGAACGTGGCCGGGGGTGTCGGCGATTATGAACTTGCGCTTGGGGGTGGCGAAGTAACGGTAGGCGACGTCGATGGTGATGCCCTGCTCCCGCTCGGCTCTCAAACCGTCGGTGAGCAACGCCAGGTTCGTGTAGCTCTCGCCCCGGTCGCGGGAAACCCGCTCCACGGCGTCCCACTGGTCCTCGAAAATCTGCTTTGAGTCGTAGAGCAGGCGTCCGATGAGGGTGCTCTTGCCGTCGTCTACCGATCCGGCGGTCGCAAAGCGCAGCAGCTCCATCAGAAATACCCCAGCTTCTTGCGGTCTTCCATGGCCGCCTCGCTGAAACGGTCGTCGGCCCTGGTGGCGCCCCGTTCGGTGATGCGGGTGGCGGCCACCTCGGCGATGACCTTGTCCACCGTGTCGGCAGTGCTTTCGATGGCGGCCGTGCAGGAGGCGTCCCCGACGGTGCGGTAGCGCACCATCGCATCGAACACCTCGGCGCCCGGAGGTGCCGGGGCAACCGGATGGACCGCCATCAGCATGCCCTTGGTGAGATACACGGGCCGGTGGTGGGCGAAGTAGATCGAAGGCAGCGGGATGTTCTCGTCCTTGATGTACTGCCAGATGTCGAGCTCGGTCCAGTTGGAGAGTGGGAAAACGCGAATGTGCTCGCCCGGGCGGTGCCTGCCGTTGTAGAGGCTCCACAACTCGGGCCGCTGGTTCTTGGGATCCCACTGGCCGAAGTCATCCCGAAAACTGTAGACCCGTTCTTTGGCCCGGGCCTTCTCCTCGTCACGGCGAGCCCCCCCGAACACGGCGTCGAACCCGTGCTGCTCGATCGCGTCGAGCAGGGTAGTCGTCTGCAGCTGGTTGCGGGACGCACCGGGACGGGTGTCCTCCACTACGCGTCCGCTGTCGATGGACTCCTGCACCGACGCCACGATAAGGCGTGCGCCGAGCTCGGCCGCCCGCCGGTCCCGGTAGTCCAGGACTTCCTGGAAATTGTGGCCGGTGTCGATATGCATGAGCGGGAAAGGCACCTTGGCCGGGTAGAAGGCTTTCTCGGCCACCCGCAGCATGGTTATCGAGTCTTTACCGCCGCTGAACAGAAGGACCGGTCGCTCAAACTCCGCGGCCACCTCCCGGAAGATGTGGATGGCTTCGGCTTCTATCGCTCGCAGGTGGGTGAGGGTGTAGTGCATCGATCTCCCGTGGTCCTAGGTGGCTTTATAGCTTTTCTACCGTAGTAACAGGTGTAGCTTAGCGCGAAGAGACGGATAGCGAGTGGCCGGGCCCGATGAGACTCCTACGAGACGGGGGTGTCCCTGCGGAGAAAGGCGACCACGCCTGCTGAAAGCAGCAGGATCAGGCCTATCGATCCGACGATTGTGCTGAGCCAGGGGAACCGCTCCCCCCGGTTGACCACCTCCGGCGGCCTGATTCCCGTGCCGGCGGGGACGTAGACGCCGTTGGCGGGCGTGTCGGCGCTGACCTGGAGGTCGGCGTCGGTCATCAGGGGGTCCGGCAGTGGCACCCAGATTCCATCCTGCAGGGCCAGTATGTAGGGGGCGTGAATTGAGAATCTCATGATGGTGGTGAAGTTGCCTTCAATGGGTTCGCCGGTGGTCTCATGGAGCGCCTCCAGCCGGTAGGCGTTGCCGTCGAAATAGAACCCCTCCGGGGGAGGCGCAAAGTCTTCGGGGTCGGTCGGCGTCATCCGAAGGGTGAAGGCGTACGGCTCGGGAGCCGGGGGCAGATAGTTGAACGTCAGCGTGTTCTGCCCGTCCGAGGTCGTCACCGACCCGGGGTTCGCCTGTCCCGACGTTGAGACCTCGACCCGGAACTCCTCGGCCTCGGGCACCTCGTTGTCTTCCAGTCTTTCCTCCGGCGGGTTGACCCAGCGGTAGGCCGGGATGCCGGCCAGCCCGTCGTATAGAGGGCTTCTCGACACCCACCCGGCCTGGACTGAGAACCAGGACACCAGCAGGTAGGCCATTGCCAATGCGAGGCCGGATGAGATCGCCCGGCGATGAGAGAAGGTGGCCATGTCTACATCGAGGCCAAAAGGTTGGCGAAGACGTGGGTGACCGCAGGGGCCGTCCAGCTACCGGAAGCCCTTCGCTGCCAGCCGAAGATCAGCCCGGCGGCGAAGTCGAGCGGAAGAACCTTGAGACCGTAGATCGGGACGTGGATGGCGGCAAACAGCGCGGCCGAGCCGAATATCGCCAGAACCGTGCCCCACCTTTCGAGCCATCCGTAGACCAGGCGCCGGAAGAAGATCTCCTCGGCCACGGCCGCCACCACGCTGGCGGCGATGGCTGCAGTTGCCGCCCGCGGAAGCGGGTTGCTCATGATGAGCTCGGAGGCGATTAGAAACGGGACGCTGCCCAGCACGACTGCCACAGCCCACCGAAACGCGGGCGAGGGATTGCGCTCGGGCGATCTGACCGCCACCAGGCCCCCGACGGCCCCCACTGTGGCGGTCACCGCGACGGCGAACGTGGATGGTGCCCGTGCCACCAGCGCAAGAGTTCCCCCCACCACTGCCAGCGGAGCTTCCCAGGAACCGGCGCGAAGCTGCGCCCTCACCGCACCTCGATCCGCCGGACTGCGATCACCCGGGGGTTGAAAGGGGCGTGGTCGCCGGCTACGAACTCGGCTTGCAGGATGTGGTTGCCCGGCTCGACCTCGATCTCCTGGTCCAGCCCGTAGGTCATGGTCGAGAGCTGTCCGTCCAGACTCAGGTGCATATGCCCCTCGTCGGGCCGGATCGTCCGGGTGGCCTCAGGGACGATCCTGGCGTTCTCCAGCGAGATCACCACCCGCATCCGGTTGCCCTCGATCACCGCGCCCTGCGCCGGTTCGACGATAGACATCGTCGCGGTGGAAGCCGGCCGCTCGGATTGCGGGGTGACCTCGTCGCCGCCGCAGGCGGCTGCGAGCACGGTGAGCAGCCCGACACACATCCACAACTTCATCCCTCGAACCCCGGTCGCCGCCATGAGCCTCCCTACCTTGCATCGATTGATGTATAGATTCTAGAGCGTCCTGAAGCGAACCGATTTCCGGGTAGCCTCCGCGCATCGACGTCCGCCCTCGCCGGTTACAGCAGGGCCCCCAAATCCGCCGTTCAGGGCATAGCCTCCATCAGGGAAAGAAGCTTGCGAACTGTGTTGCAGTTGCGGATCGTCATCTTCCTGTACAGGTCGGTGCCGGCGATCCGCATCAATCCACTGCGCGTGACCCGGTCTTTATCCACCCGCCAGATGATGGCTCCCGGGACGTAGAGTACGTCGTCGATGTCCTGCTTTATGGTCAACCGCTTAAGGGTGGACGGGTCGTCAACCTCATCCCAGAGGAACATCACGTCGCACTTCATGGTGGAGTCGTTGACCCAGGCGTCGGGGAGGCGGCGCACCACCTCCGTCATCTCACTCAGGTCCCGCACCAGGACCTTCAGGTTCAACCCGAACTCGGCGGCAATTCCGTCCTGCAGCACTGCCGTCAACTCCTCCGGAGACCTTTGAGGGTCCTCAAAGATGACGTTTCCGGTATTGATGTAGGTCCGGACATCGGTCAAGCCGGCGGATTCACATACCGCCCGTAGCCTCGACATCTCGACACGGTTGTTTCCCCCGACGTTGATTCCACGCAGCAGGGCCAGATAGACCATGGAACCATTCCCCGTTTCACTTCCGCCGCACCGGGACCATTATCGGTTCCGGGCCTTGCCGAGGCCTTTACCAGGCGGCTGGGGGCTGCTATGTGCGCTGGTCATTGATCCTGCTGGACGGGGCGGCGGTAGGGGCGCAGGCGGAGGCGTGCTATCCGGATCGCGGAGATCTTGAGCCGGGCGTAGACGAGCGGGCCAGCAGCCGGCTCAGGCCCACGCGATCAGGCCCAGCTCGGTGAAGGAGGTGAGATTCTCGTGCGCCGGAACCACTCGCACGGAGAACCCGTAGCGTCCTGCCTTCTCGCAGTTGAACGCTCCCTCGTACCGGAATCCGCCCGACGCGGCCCTCCCCTGAAGGGTCATCTCGGCGATTTGGGTGTCCTGCAGCTCATCCCCGGGGCCCACCTGGCCGTGGAGCAGCTGAAGGGAAACGTCGTCGGGGTTCAGTGCGCCGAGCTCGACAACCGCCTCGACCGCGCGCGAGTCACCCCGGCCGGCGGCCTGCGGGTTCAGTTCCTCCACGGCCGCAACCTTGACCGCGGTCCAACCGGCGGTCACCCGGGCTCTCCACTCGGCCAGCGCCCTGACCAGACGGAAGTCGTCGGCATAAAGAGCTTCGACGTTGTGTGCCAGCGGCTCGTACATCAGGTCGAGATAGTCGCGCAGCATGCGGGCGGCACTCACCTGAGGGCCCAGGCTGGACAGCGATCCCTTGACCATGTGCACCCATTCCCGGGGAACCGGGCTTTCGCCGCGGTCGTAGAACTTGGGGACCACCTGCCGTTCCAGGATCTCGAACAGGCTGGCCGCCTCCAGCTCGTCGCGTTTGCGCATGTCCTCGTAGGTCTCTGCGGAGGAGATAGCCCAGCCGTTCTCGCCGTTGAACATCTCGTCCCACCATCCGTCCCGGATCGAAAGGTTCAGGGCACCGTTGAGCGCAGCCTTTTCGCCGCTGGTGCCGCACGCTTCCAGCGGACGCCGCGGGTTGTTCAGCCATACGTCGGATCCCTGGTACAGCATCCGGGCAATCCGCATGTCGTAGTCGGGGATGAATACCACCCGGTGCCGGACCAGCGGGTCCCGGGAGAACTGGACGATCTCCCGGATGATTCCCTTGCCTATCTCGTCCTTTGGATGCGACTTGCCGGCAAGGACGATCTGCACCGGGCGCTCGGAGGAAAGCAGCAGCGCCTTCAGTCTCTCCGGGTACTGGAACAGCAGGGTGGCCCGCTTGTACTCGGCAAAGCGGCGAGCGAAACCTATCGTGAGAGTTCTCGAGTCCAAAACGCGGTCGGCCCAGTCCAGGTCTCCGCCGCTGGCTCCGCTTTGCATCAGCCCGGCCTTCAGCAGGGAGCGGGCGTGCAGCACCAGCTGCTCCCGGGCAGTCTCCTTCACCCTCCACACCTCGTCGTCGCGGGCGGATCGGATCTGTGCCCACCGCTCCCCGTTCGCCTGGTCCCAATCCGGCATCACGTGCCGGTCGAAGAGCTTGGCCATGCTGGAGGACACCCAGCTGCGGGCGTGCACCCCGTTGGTGACGTGCCCGATGGGCACCTCCTCCACCGGAATGTCGGGCCACAGGCTCTGGAATATCTGCCGGCTGACGTGGCCGTGGAGCTTGGAAACCGAGTTGGCTTTGGACGCCAGCCGCAGGGACATGACCGCCATGTTGAAGGGGGAGGAGCGGTCGGCTCCCGGCTCCTGCCCGATGGACATGAACTGGTCGAAGGTGATCCCGGCCTCCTCGGCCCAGCTCTTGAAATATCGCTCCATGAGGACCCGGGGAAACCGGTCGATCCCGGCCGCCACCGGTGTGTGGGTGGTAAATCCGGTAGAGACCCGGTTGGCCTCCAACGCCTCGACGAACGAAAGCTTGTCGTCGACCATGAAGCGGCGGATTCGCTCGAGGCTGAGGAAGCCGGCGTGTCCTTCGTTCATATGGAAGACCTGGGGGTCTTCGCCGACGGCCTGGAGCGCCCTCACGCCGCCCATGCCCAGCAGGATCTCCTGCGCCATCCGGTGTTCTTCGTCGCCTCCGTACAGGCGGTCGGTGACCTGCCGTGACTGGGGGTCGTTGCCCTCGACATCGGAGTCCAGCAGGTACAGGCGCACCCGGCCGACCTGTGCCTTCCATATCTGCGCCTTCAGGGGCGTCCCTCCCAGGCTGACCTCGACCTCCGGCTTCATGCGGGTCAGCGCCATGCCGTACGGATCCAGCTGCATGTACCGTTCCTGCTGCTGCCCATCCGCGTTCAGCTCCTGGCGGAAGTAGCCCTCGCGGTAGAAGAGGCCCACTCCGACGATTGGAATGCCCAGTCCGCTGGCGGCCTTCAGGTGGTCCCCGGCCAGCACCCCCAGCCCACCCGAGTACTGGGGGAGGGTTTCGGTAAGACCGAACTCCGGCGAGAAGTAGGCCACCGACCGCAGCGGGCTGTTTCGGTGCTGGAACCACCGCTCCGACTCCATGTAGTGCTGGAACTCCAGGTGCACCTCACGAAGGAACTCCATGAAGGACCTGTCCTGGGCCAGTTCCTCGAACCGGCTGCGGCTGACCCCGCCGAGGACCTTCAAGGGGTCTCCCCCCGTCTTTTCCCAGACATCGGGATCTACCCAGCGGAACAGATCGCGGGCGCGGTCGTCCCACGACCAACGCAGGTTCATGGCGATGACTTCCAGGGGTGCGAGCGCCTGCGGGAGGCGCGCGCGGACCGTGAAGCTTCGCAGCGCCTTCGGACTCACGAAAAGGACTGTAACCCATCGGCCACCACGGCTGACAAGAATCCGCCCGCTTGCCGCAGTTCCGACTGCGCTCCAATCCGATGCGCCGGTCGCTCCGTATACCCGGTACAGCGTTCAGGAGGTTAAGACAGTGAAAGTAAAAGCATTCTGGTCAACCAGAGCAGCGCTTTGTGTTGTGGTGCTGGTTCTGGCAATGGTGACGGCAGCCTGTAGAACCGGCGAAGGCCGGCCCGGCTCCGCCGCCGCTCCTGCCGCCGCCGAAACTTCGGGAGCCCATTCCGGCCACGCGGCAGCGGGGACCGGTGTCCAGATGCGGCTGGTCAAATTCCGCCCGGCGCTGCTGGAGGTGCCGGCCGGCACCGAGGTCACCTGGACCCAGGCCGATGCCGGGTTCCACACCGTTACCTCGGGAACCGCGGAGCGGGGCGATTCGGGTGCAACGGCCGCCCTCGACGGGTCGTTCCGCTCGGAGCGCCTGAGCACCGGCCAGACCTTCAAGTTCAGGTTCGACGAGGCCGGGACCTATTCCTACTTCTGCGAGATTCACCCGGCCACCATGACAGGGGAGGTGAGGGTCGGCGCCTAAATAAGCAGTTTCCCTCGATGCACCTCGAAGCACCTCGAAGCACATGGACTCAACGACAGGAGTAATCAAATGGCAAAGAAGAAGCTACTCGGCCTGGTTGCCGTGCTGCTGACGCTCTCACTTCTGGGCGCGGCATGCACCAACAACGCAGGTACTGAGGCCGCTGCGGACACCACCACCGAGGTCCCCACCGCCGACAACGCATCTGCCGACCTGCGCTCGGGTCTTACCGCCCTGCTGGGCGAGCACGTCTACCTGGCGGCACTGGCAACCGGATCCGCTCTTCGCGGTGACACCGCCGGGTTCAACGCCTGGGCGGCTGCCCTGAACGGCGAGACCAACAGCAACAGCGCCGACATCGTCGCAGCCGTTCGCTCGGCGTACGGCGACGACGTGGGCGAAGCCTTCAATGGCCTATGGAGAAGCCGGGACCACATCGACGGCTTCGTCCGCTACACCCAGGCGATTGCCAAGGACGACCGCAGGGCTGCGGATCAGGCGGTAGCGGACCTCACCGGCTACGCCAGGAGCTTCGGCGAGACCATGAACCAGGTCAACGAGAACCTGCCGGCCGCGGCGGTCGAAGAGGGAATCACGATGCACGCCACCACTCTCATTGCGGTTATCGATGCCCAGAAGGCCGGGAACCAGCAGGCGGTCTACTCCTCGCTGCGGGAGGCGTACCACCACATGGACGAGTTGGCCAAGACGCTGGCCGGCGCCACGGTTGCCAAGTTCCCGGAGAAATTCGAGGGCGATCCTGGCTCCAAGGCATCCGATTTGCGGGCAGGCATGACCTCACTGCTGCAGGAGCACGTGCTGCTGGCGGGCAGCGCAACCGGCGCCGCCCTGGCAGGCCGCACCCCCCAGTTCGAGGCGGCCGCCGCAGCCCTGAACGGTGAGACCGCCAGCAACAGCGCCGATATCGTGGGCGCCATCCGGTCCGTCTACGGCGACGACGTGGGCGACGCCTTCAACGGTCTGTGGAGAAGCCGGGACCACATCGACGGGTTCGTCCGCTACACCCAGGCGGTTGCCAAGGACGACCGTCGAGCAGCCGAGCAGGCAGTCACCGACCTGACCGGCTACGCGAAGAGCTTCGGCGAGACCATGAACCAGGTCAACGAGAACCTGCCGGCCGCGGCGGTCGAGCAGGAGATCACCGGCCACGCCACCTCTTTGATCGCGGTAATCGACGCTCAAAAGGCCAACGACGCAGCCGGGGCAGCCACCGGACTGCGCGAGGCCGCTCACCACATGAGCAACACCGCGAAGGTGCTGGCCGAGGCAACCGTGGCCAGGTTTCCTGAGAAGTTCTAAGGCGGTCCAACACTCCTCAAGGAAAGCGGTCCCCACCACATACCGCACCGGAAAACCGGTGCGGTATGTGGCTCGCACTCGCAGGTTTCGACCGAATTTGCCTGGGTAGGTTTGTAAAACGAATAGCGCCGACTCGAGGAGGAGGTTGAGATATGCCCGACCAGATGGAGAACGTTGACGACCCGATTGACGCTTCACAGCTTGACAGTTCCAGCCGTCCGCCGGCGGCGGGCGAGGACCGTCCCGGGGCCGAGGGCACCGCTGCCGAGGCAAACAACCTGACCGTACCGGACCCCTCCGGCGAAGAGATTGCCAACAGCTACCCGGCGGACACCTAGCCGGCACTTTAACGAAGAGAAGTTTCGGCAGAGGCTCCCTCAAGGGGGCCTCTTTGCTTTGTCCGGCGGTGGGCCAAATCTGCTCGGATCCCCGACTAAAACGCGGGATTGGGCATTGCGGGGAGCTATCGGTGGTAGGAATGAAGTGTGATCAATCCCATTGCCATCCAAAATCTTCGCCCGCGCACGCCCGAAGGGTTCCCGGCAAAGGCCGTTGCCGGCGAGGTGGTTACGGTTTCTGCCGATATCTTCCGCGATGGCCACGACCTTCTGTTTGCCGAGGTCGGTTGGCGAGCTAAGGGCAGCAAGCAGTGGAGGTCGTCCCCGATGCGCCAGCTACCGAACCACCGCTGGGTCGGAGCGATATCCGCAGACGAGATCGGCCCCCACGAATACATGGTGTACGCCTGGACCGACACCCTTGCGACATGGCGTCGGGATACCCAGGTCAAGCACGCGGCCGGCCAGAACATAGATGTCGAGTTGGAAGAAGGCTCTCTGCTGCTCGAGGCGGTGGCGGCCAGGATCAAGGGCAGCGCCGCTGCCAAGAAGGAGAAGTCCGCCTCGTTGAAGCAGGCGGCCGAGATACTGCGTAACAAATATTTGCCGGATGAGACCCGGCTGGCAGCTGTTGAGGCCGCCGTAGTGCTCGAGGTTCTCGATACGCATCCAATCCGCAAAGACGTGAGCTCGTCGGCTGAGATGCCCCTGTGGGTGGACCGGCCGAGGGCTCTGTTCAGCTCCTGGTACGAGCTTTTTCCCCGGTCCAACGGCGGCTTCGAGGGGACCACCAAACGCCTGGCCGCCTTGTCCGACATGGGTTTCGACATCATCTACCTGCCCCCCATTCATCCCATCGGCGTTACCGACCGCAAGGGCAGGAACAACACCACCATTGCCGAACCCGACGACGTGGGCAGCCCATGGGCCATCGGCTCGAGCCTGGGCGGCCACACCGCGATTGAGCCCAGCCTAGGAACATTCGAGGACTTCGACGCCCTGGTGGAGGAAGCCCGAGCGCTTGGTATGGAGATCTCACTGGACTACGCGCTTCAGTGTTCCCCCGACCACCCGTGGGTCAAAGAGCACCCGGAGTGGTTCCACCACCGCCCCGACGGGACCATCAAGTTTGCCGAGAACCCCCCAAAGAAGTACCAGGACATCTACCCCATCAACTTTTGGCCTCCCAAGGACGAGGACCGGGCGGCTCTTTGGAGCGCGTGCCGCGACATCCTGGAGTTCTGGATCGCCCGCGGCATCAAGTTCTTCCGGGTGGACAACCCGCACACCAAGCCCCTGGCCTTTTGGGCATGGGTGATCCGTAAGGTGCAGGCCAAGCATCCCGAGGTGCTGTTCCTGGCCGAGGCATTCACCCACCCGAAGATGATGGCCCGTCTGGCCGAGGTAGGTTTTTCCCAGAGCTACACCTACTTCACCTGGCGGGTGGGCAAGCAGGAGCTGGTCGAGTACGCGCTGGAGGTGGCCCAGGGCCCCGCTTCGGACTATATGCGTCCAAACTTCTGGCCCAACACTCCCGACATCCTGAGCGGCCCGCTCAGGAACGGGGGCCCGGCGGTGTTCCGGCTGCGGCTGGTGCTTGCCGCGACCATGAGCCCGTCCTACGGCATCTACAGCGGCTACGAGCTGTACGAGAACCTTCCGGCCAGGGCAACGGACGAGGAGTACCTCAACTCGGAGAAGTACGAGATCCGTGAGCGCAACTACGACGCCCCCGGTTCCATGGTCCCGTTCATCACCCGGATCAACGCCCTGAGACGGGCCCACCCGGCTTTGCAGCAGCTTCACAACATCGTGTTCCACGACAACCCCAACCCGCACATCCTCGCCTATTCCAAAGCCTCCGACGACGGCTCCGACGTGGTCCTCACGGTGGTCAACCTCGATCCCGGCAGGTGGCAGGAGACAACGGTCAACCTGGACCTCGGCGCCCTGGGCGTGGATGCCTCGCAGCCCTTCACGGTCCACGACGAGCTCACCGGAAGCGCCTACCAGTGGTGGGGTCCCCATCCCTATGTCAGGCTCGAGCCGGCCGATCAGCCTGCTCATATCTTCTCGGTGACCCAGGGGGCTGCCGATTAGCTCCAGGGATCCGGCAACGAGTAGTCGGATTGAGGCGCCCGGCACGGCCGAGGCGGCGGATCAGCTGCCCGACCTTCATGAGGCCGAGGTGGCGGTCCGGGGTGGCGACTTTTCTCCTCAGGAAGGGTTGGTGGAAGCGGCAGCGACCCCCGAGGCCGAGGTGACGGCTCCTGCGGGAGAGGTGGAGATTCTAGAGGGCCCCAAGCCCGACAGCCCCCTCGCCGAGACGCCCCAGCCGGAACCGAGCGCGGCCGACCAGCGCTGGTACCAGAAGGCGGTTTTCTACGAGGTCCTGGTGCGCGGGTTTTCGGATGCCAACCACGACGGCACCGGCGACATCCGTGGCTTGATCAACAAGCTGGACTACCTGCAATGGCTGGGCATCGACTGCATCTGGCTGCTGCCGTTCTACCAGTCTCCGCTCAAGGACGGCGGGTACGACATCAGCGACTTCTTCTCCGTGTTGCCCGAGTACGGCAACCTGGGGGACGTGGTGGAACTGATCGAGGAAGTCCACAAGCGGGGGATGTACATCATCGCCGACATGGTCATGAACCACACCTCCGACCAGCACCCGTGGTTTCAGGAGTCCCGCCAGTCCAAGGACAACCCCAAGGCCGACTGGTTCGTGTGGAGCGATGACGACCAGCAGTGGTCCGAGGCCCGGATCATCTTCCTGGACACCGAGAAGTCCAACTGGACCTGGGACACCCTGCGCCAGCAGTACTACTGGCACAGGTTCTTCTCCCACCAGCCGGATCTGAACTACCGCAATGCCGAGGTAAGCGAGGCGATGCTGAACGTTGTCAGGTTCTGGCTGGACCTGGGCTTGGATGGGTTCCGGCTTGACGCGGTTCCCTACCTGTTCGAGCGGGACGGCACCAACGGCGAAAACCTCGAGGAGACCCATGACTACCTGAAGCGGCTGCGGGCCACGATAGACGCCGAGTACCCCGGCAAAGTGCTCCTCGCCGAGGCGAACCAGTGGCCGTCCGACGTGGTGGACTACTTCGGCGACGGCGACGAATGCCACATGTGCTTCAACTTCCCGCTGATGCCCCGCATGTTCATGGCCCTGCGCCGGGAACAGCGGTATCCCATCACCGAGATCCTCGCCCAGATCCCGCCCATTCCCGACGGCGCGCAGTGGGCCCTGTTCCTGCGCAACCACGACGAGCTGACCCTGGAGATGGTCACCGGCGAGGAGCGCGACTACATGTACAACGAGTACGCCAAGGACCCGCTGATGAAGATCAACCTCGGCATCCGGCGCAGGCTGGCGCCGCTGCTCGACAACAATATCGGGTCTGTACAGCTGTTCCACGCGCTGCTTTTCAGCTTGCCGGGGAGTCCGATCCTGTACTACGGTGACGAGATAGCAATGGGAGACAATGTCTTCCTTGGCGACCGGGATGGTGTACGCACACCTATGCAGTGGACCCCGGACCGCAACGGCGGTTTTAGCACCGCCGATTTTGCCCGCCTGTATCTGCCGCCCCTGATGGACCCTGTATACGGTTATCAGGCGGTCAACGTGGAATCCGAGATGCGGAACCCTAGTTCGTTTCTACATTGGGTAAGAAGACTATTGGTGGTTCGCAAGCATCACGCCGTTTTTGGTACCGGATCAATGGAGGTCCTCAGCAACCAGAACCCATCCGTCCTGGCGTTCGTTAGGGAATCGGAGGACGACATCATTCTTTGCGTCAACAACCTCAGCCGCTTCGCTCAGCCCGTCGAGCTCAATCTCGGCCGGTTCGAGGGTAAGACGCCCGTCGAGATGATCGGGCGAGTTCCTTTCCCCAAGATCGGGGAGCTCCCGTACTTGCTGACCCTTGGTGAGCACGGTTTCTACTGGTTCCAGCTGGTGGACGCATGAGAGAGATCAAGCCGGAGATGCTTACCGAGGCGCTGGAGCGCTTTCTGCCCAACCAGCGATGGTTCGGCGGCAAGGGCCACGAGATCACCGAGGTAGTTCCCGATAAGGTGCAGATCCTGGAGGGCGAGTGGCCGTCGCTGGTGCGGGTGGAGGCCGAGGTTCGGGCGGTCGATGTCCCGCCTGAGCGCTACAACGTGCTGATCGGTCTCAGGCCGACCGACTGGACCCTCACCTTCCTGGAGGGAAACTCCGAAGCGCTTATGGGTGAGCTCGCCACCGACGAGGGTCCCGCCTGGGGTTACGAGGCGGTGCGCGACTCCGAGCTGGCGCTGAAGCTGTTCCGGTCGCTGTTTCCCGACCTGTTCCATCCGGTCCGGGTGCGGCCGATCACCGCCGAGATGTCCAACACGATGTTGATCTACGACGACCAGGTGGTGTTCAAGATCTTCCGGACGCTCTCGGAGAAGGTGAACCTGGACCTGGAGGTCACCGAAGCTCTCGGCAAGGTCGGTTTCCCGCACGTGGCGGCTCCGCTGGGTGCCTGGAGGCACGACGGCACCGACCTGGGGATGGTGCAGCCGTACCTGGCCGGTGGGGTGGAAGGATGGGCAATGGCCCTCACCTCGCTGCGTGACATGTTCGGGAGCCGGGCCGACCCCTGGGTGACCGGAGGCGACTTCGCCGCTGAGGCAAACCGCCTCGGGGCCACCACCGCCGAGTTGCACGGGGCCCTGGGCAGGGCGTTCGGGATCTCTCCCGGTAACGCCCCCGAGTGGGCCGAGGCGATGGAGGGACAGCTGGAGCGGGTCGACCACCTGGATCTGGACAAGGAAGCGGCCCGGCGCCTGTTCGGACGTCTGGCAGCACTGGGGGACGCCGGCCCTTCGCTCCGGGTGCACGGCGACATGCACCTCGGCCAGGTGATGCGGACCGACAGCGGATGGTTCGTGCTGGACTTCGGGGGTGAGCCGTCCCGGCCGGTCGAGGAACGTCGCTACAAGACCTCGCCGATGAAGGATGTCGCCGGCATGCTGAGGTCGCTGCACTACGCCACCTGGACTGCGGCCGCCGAGCAGGAGGACCTGGATGTCGCAGCCGAGCTGGCGCACGAGTGGGAGCAGCGAAACCGGGGGGCTTTCGTGGACGGTTACCTGGAGGCTGCGCGGCGCCAGGAGGGGCTGCTGCCCGAGGACGAGGACAACTTCGGCCTGGTGCTGAAAGCGTTTGAGCTTGACCGGGGGATCTACGAGATCGGCTACGAACTGGCTCACCGCCCGGAATGGGTGAAGATCCCCATGGCGGCCATCCAGAGCCTTTATTAGGTCGGGGGCCGTGCCCGCCCGCCCGTCCAACTAGATGGCTCCTTCGCAGGTCCTGGAGCTCAGCGGTGTGGAAGTTACCGTAACCAATCCGGACAAGGTGTTTTTCCCTGAGATCGGGGTCACCAAGCTGGACCTCGTCAAGTACTACCTTGCGGTCGCCCCCGGTGCCATCCGGGGGGTCTACGACCGTCCGACTTCCCTGAAGCGCTTCCCCCACGGGGCCGGTGGCGACTTCTTCTTCCAAAAGAGGGTTCCCCCCCACCGGCCGGAGTGGATCCAGACCGCGGTCGTCCGCTTCCCGAGCGGTCGCTCGGCCGAGTTCCTGACGATCGTCGACGAGGCTCACCTGGCATGGGCGATCAACCTGGGGTGCATCGACCTCAATCCTTGGCCGGTGCGGCGCACCGATCTCGACCGGCCGGACGAGCTGCGGGTGGACATCGACCCCACCGAAGGGATTCCGTTCGAGCATGTGCGCGAGGTTTCGATGGTAGTCAAGCAGGTGCTCGAGGAACACGGGCTGACCGGTTTTCCGAAGACCTCTGGATCGAGGGGGATCCACATCAACGTCCGGATCGAGCCCAGGTGGGGCTTCACCGACGTGCGGAAGGCCGCCCTGGCGCTGGCTCGTGAGGTCGAGCGCCGGGATCCGCTCGCCACCACTGCGTGGTGGAAGGAGAACCGGCATGGGGTTTTCCTGGATTACAACCAGAATGCCCGGGATCGCACGGTTGCCTCGGCGTACTCGGTGCGCCCCAAGCCGGACGCAAGGGTCTCTACGCCGCTAGAGTGGGACGAGGTCCCCGATGTCGAACCGTCGGATTGGACCGTGGCCACCGTCCCGGCGCGCTTTGCCGAATCAGACCCCGACGCCGGCATCGACGCTGCCGCCGGCTCGCTGGAGTCCCTGCTGGAACTGGCCGCCCAGGACGAGAAGAAAGGGGTGGAGGATGCTCCGTGGCCTCCGAACTTCCCGAAGATGCCGGGCGAGCCCAAGAGGGTTCAGCCGAGCAAGGCCCGAAAGCCGGAGTGACCTGCCGGTACGCCGTCGGGCTGAAGGTTTGGCATTTCGGCATGGAGACAAGAATGTGATTGTTTGATTGCCCGTCCGGCGGCAAGCCCCCCTTTGTCGCATATCCCGAACCGGTCCGCGAAGGACCAACGGCAAGAAGAGCCGTCGTTGCGCTCTCTTGGACGCCGTCGCGAGCTCGACGGGCTGCGGGGCCTGGCAATAATTGCGGTTTTCGCCACCCATCTTTTTCACAGCCGGTTCCGCGGGGGAGCCGCCGGGGTGGACCTGTTCTTCGTTTTGAGTGGCTTTTTGATAACGGCGCCGTTGCTGGCGGAGTGGAGCCGCTACGGGTCGATCTCGTTCCGGGCGTTTTGGATGCGGCGGTCCCTTCGCCTGCTTCCGGCACTTGCGGTGTTCGTGCCGGTCGGTGCAGCCGCGGCCATCGTGGTGGGTGACTCCGGGGACGTGGTGAGCCTTTCGGTCCTGGCTTCGATCTTTTACTTCATGAACCTTCTTATGGCCGACCACACTCCCGTGGCCTCCACCTTGGCGCACACCTGGTCGCTTTCGGTGGAGGAGCAGTTTTATCTGGTGTGGCCGATCGTGTTCGTGGTGATCATGTCGCGGTCCGCCGGCCGGGCGGCGCTGGTTCGCTGGCTGTGCCTGGCTCTGGTCTTCTTCCCGCTGCTGAGGACGGTCCTGTACAGCAGCGGAGCCGACTACACCTTGATGAAGGTGGGTCCGGGCAGCAGGTTCGATCTTTTGGCCATCGGGTGTCTGGTGGCGGTGATCTGGTGCTGGGAGCTGGTGCCCGCAATCGTGTCGAGGGTGCGCCTGGCGCTTGCCCCGGCGGCGTTGTTCATGCTGGCAGTCGTCCTTTTCGGCGGTCCCCAATGGGTCGGCCATCTTGCGGTGTGGGGGTGGTCGGCCATCGGTCTGGCGTGCGCATTCCTCATTCTCAATGCTCTGGATCCCCGGAACCGTACCTTCAACGCGACCCTGCGTTGGGGACCACTGGAGTGGTTGGGCCGCATGTCCTACGGCCTGTACCTGTGGCATTTCGCGATCTTGAAGCTGGTCAGGGTCTGGGTCCCCCAAGCCGGACCGGGGATGGTTGCGGTGCTGACCGTGGCCGCCAGCCTGGGCGCGGCGGCGCTGTCGTGGAGGTACGTGGAGGCGCCGTTTCTGGCGCTCAAGGGCAGGATTTCGACTCGCCAGAAAGAACTCAGGGTCGCCGGGTGATCCGGCCGGTCGGCAGGGGAGAATAGTGCGCATGGACCTCCCCGTGCAGCCCCCGGTCAAGCCCATGCTTGCCAAGTCGGTCCCCGAGATTCCCGAGGGGATGCTTTACGAGCCCAAGTTCGACGGTTTTCGGTGCATCGTGTTTCGGGATGGGGATGAGGTGGTGCTGGGCAGCCGCAACGAGCGGCCGCTGACCCGGTACTTTCCCGAACTGGTCGAGGCGGTCAAGCAGCACCTGCCCGAGCGGTGCGTGCTGGACGGCGAAGTAGTTGTGGCCCAGGGTGGCGGGCTCGACTTCGAGGCTCTTCAGCAGCGAATCCATCCGGCGGAATCCCGCATCAACCTGCTGGCGCTGAAAACCCCTGCAGCCTACATCGCGTTCGACCTGTTGGCCCTCGGGCAGGATTCATTCATGCACCGGCCCTTCTCCGAACGCCGGGCGGCGCTGGAGGAGGCCATGGGGTCCAGCGGCGCGCCGATCTTTCTCACTCCTGCGACGGACTTGCTGGATCTGGCCCGCAAATGGTTCAGTGCCTTTGAGGGGGCCGGCCTCGACGGAGTCATAGCCAAGCCGTCGACGATTCCGTACTCGCCGGACAAGCGGACGATGTTCAAGATCAAACACCAGCGCACAGCCGACTGCGTGGTCGCCGGATTTCGCTGGCACAAAAGCGGCCCGGTGGTGGGTTCGCTGCTGCTCGGCCTGTACGACGATGCCGGTGCGCTGCACCATGTCGGGGTGGCCGCGGCGTTCACCATGGCCGAGCGCAAACGACTGCTGGACGACCTGGCACCCCACCGTCCCGAACCCGGGGAGAGTCACCCCTGGGACGAGTGGTCGGACTGGGAGCGCATTCCGGGCGGGCCTGGGAACCGGTGGAACGCCAAGAAGGACATGTCGTGGGAGCCGCTGCGCCCCGAGCTGGTGGTCGAGGTCGGTTACGACCACATGGAGGGAACCAGGTTCCGGCATGTGGCCCAGTTCAAACGGTGGAGGACCGACCGGACGCCCGAGTCGTGCACCTTCTCCCAGCTCGAGGTGCCGGCTGACTATCAGCTTGCCGACATCCTGTCCGGCGGCTGAATCGAGCCCTTGCTTTTTCTGACTACCCGTCTCGACTCTTCTCGGTTGGCTGGTCCCACGGTTTCGGCCCGGCTACCGGCCCAGTGAGAAGCTTGTATTTGCCGCAGCGGCAGGATTGGGCGATGGGGAGACGGCGGGCGCTTCTTGCTCTGGTGGTTGCGTTCGCATTCCTATCCGCCTCCTGTGCACCCGGGGGCGGCCCCGATGTCCTCGAGGCGCCGGTCTCGCCCGAGGTCGCGGCGGCGCCCACCCCGAGCCCCCAGCCGAGCTTTGTGTTCGCCGTGAAAGGGGATTGGGGGGCCGGGACGCCCGAGCAGGCGGCCGTTACCAGGAGCATGTGCAACGTCCGGGAGTCGGAACCGTTCGACGTGGTGGTCACCACCGGGGACAACTTCTATCTGCCCGACGGCGTTGCCACCCGGCAGAACTATTTCCTGCCCGAGGAATGCCTGATCTCGTGGCCCGGTCATCAGTGGCGAGCTGTGTGGGGCAACCACGACCTGGCCGGGGACTCGACCGCTACCGTGCTGGGGTCGCCGGAGCGCACCTACACCTGGTCGATAGGGTCCGCGCAGTTCTTCATGCTGGACTCGAACCGAACGGCGGACGGGCCACAGCAGGACTGGCTGGCCGGCGAGCTGGCGGCATCACGGGCTGAGGTCAAGATCGTGGTGTTCCATCACCCCCCGTTCACGGTGGGTCTACACGAGAACAACCTGGAAGCCGAGCGCCGCTGGGTCCCCCTGTTCGAGCAGCACGGTGTGAGCCTGGTCCTGAGCGGCCACAACCACGGTTACGAGCATGCCGTGGTCAATGGGATCGACTACGTGGTCTCCGGCGGGGGCGGGGCCCGGGTGTACCCCTGCGTCAACGATCAGCCCTGGTTGCGGGTCTGCCTGCCGGTCCACCATTTCCTGGTGGTGCAGGTTGAGGGATCGGCGATCTCGGTGAGGGCTGTGGGCGTATCAGGTGAGGAGATCGACAGCTTCGTGACCGGCGGATAAAAAGCTCACCCGGCTAGGGAATACAGCCTTGCTTGTGCTCGACGTGGGGAAGCTGACCCACCCGGTAGTTGACCACCTTGGCACCGTCGGATTCGAACACCATCCGAAAGTTCTGGTCTTCGGCGTCTCTGGGCGTGGCCGTCAGGTAGCGGTAGGGCGGACCGATGAAGGCCCGGGGCGGAAGCGGTTCCCCATCGCCGTAGGCAGTCAGCACCGCAGACTCCTCGCTTCCCACTTTGATTCCCTGCGGGGTTGCGAAGTCACCTCCCAGGATGTCGATACGCGCCAGCTTGCCGTCGACGATCATGAAGGCCAGGGGCGACTTGTTTCCGCTGTCGGGTGGGGGAACGTAGCCCGGTATCGTCGAGGGGCTCACGTAGGCGCAGTTGCTCTCGGCGACCGCCTGATCGAAGTCCGGCTGACGGGTGAGGTCAACGCCCGCTGCGGCGGCTATCTGGTCGAGCGTCATGCCGACAACCACCGGTCCGACGCTCCTGAGGGTGACCGGGGCATTCGCGGTCAAGCCCCTCTGAGTTGTGGGCGTCGCCTCCGGCTCTTCGGCTGCGGTATCGCCTCCTCGGTTGCAGGCGCCTGCCATCAGAAGGATCAGCAAGGCAAGGCCCAACGCCCGGCGACGGGCAAGGGCGCGTGTGGACGCGCGGTAACGCGTTGGTCTCACCATGGGACCATGCTAACCCAGAGGACGAACAGCACCGTCATTTAGACCGTCTAGGCAACTTCGATCTCGCCGTCCATCCCCGAGTGCAGGGTGCAGACGTATTTGATCTTGTCATCCGGCACGGTGAACGTGGCATGGAATACCTCGCCGGGCGAGATCACGCCGGTGCTGACACCCAGCTCGTCGGAGGTCCAGTCGTGCGGCCGGTTCCCGGAGTTGCGAACCTCGACGGTGACCGTCTCGCCCGGGGCGAGGGCGAGGGATCCCGGCTTGAAGAAATTGTCGCCGGCCTCGATCTTCAGGGCATCGCCCGGGGCGGGGCCGCTCTTGACGTCGCCCGCCAGCGCCGGCCCGCTTCCGCAGGCAGCGAGCAGCGCGGCGGCAGCCAGACCTCCGCCAAGGCGGCTGAGGAAATGTACTGAGTGGGTAGAGAATTTGTTGAAGAGATGCATCGGGGCCTTTCTTGACGGGATAAACAAGGACGTCAACAGGCTAAACGACCGGCGAAACTTTGCGTTCTCGGCCGGCTGGGCCGATACTTTGCGAGCGCATCGGACGGATGCCGCTCATGTCTAGAAGGGAGAAACCCATGAGTGACCAGGAAGAGCAGGCGGGCGAATCGGCGGCATCTCCGGAATCCACGGACAGCGAGGCCGTCCAGGCCGCGCTGAAAAGTATTCCCGGATTGGCGGATTCGGTGGGAAACCGGCCGCCTGCCCGGACCGGCGCCGACTCGATGACCGACGCTCCCGAGGAAGAAGAGGAGCCGATGTCGTACGGCACCCCTCGGGCCCAGGTGGAGGACAGCGAAACGGTCCAGCAGGCTCTCAAGCAGCTGGGGCTCCAGTAAGTCCGCAGAGCCGTCCGGCTTCAGGAGGAGATCAGCTGGCGTAGCACCATCTGAAGGATTCCACCGTTCAGGTAGTAGTCCAACTCGGCCTCGGCATCGATCCTCACCGTCGCGGGGAATGATGACTCGGTCCCGTCCTCTTTTCGGACGGCCACGCTGACCCGCCGGCCGGGAGTTACCTCGCTGCCCACCGAGCGGATCGTGAACTGCTCGCGTCCGGTTAGGCCGAGGGAGCCGGCCGAACTTCCCGGATCGAACTGCAGCGGCAGCACGCCCATGCCCACCAGGTTGCTGCGGTGGATGCGCTCGAAGCTTTCGGCAAGGACCGCTTTCACGCCCAGCAGGGCCGTGCCTTTGGCAGCCCAGTCGCGCGAGCTGCCGGAACCGTACTCTTTGCCGGCAATGACCACCAGCGGCACGCCGTCGGCTGCGTAGGCGGTGGCCGCGTCGTAGATGGTCATCGGTTCCCCGTCGGGCAGGTGGATCGTGTGGGGGCCCTCGGTGCCGGGAGCCAGCCGGTTGCGCAGCCGGGCATTGCCGAAGGTGCCCCGCAGCATCACCTCATGGTTGCCCCGGCGCGAACCGAAGCTGTTGAAGTCCGCGGGCGCCACCCCGAGGCTCCGCAGGTATTTGCCGGCCGGTGAGTTCAGCCAGATGGAGCCCGCCGGAGAGATGTGGTCGGTGGTGATCGAATCGCCCAGCACCGCCAGGGCCCTCGCATCGACGATGTCGCCGGGCGGCGTGAAGTCCGAGGTCAGCCCGAAAAAGAACGGCGGCTCCTTGATGTAGGTGGAGTCGGGGTCCCAAGCGTAGATCTCGCCCGCAGGAGCGGGCATCGAGCGCCAGTTCTCGTCTCCGTCGAAGATCGTGCTGTACTCGTCCTCGAACTGATCCGGCGAGATGGCTTTGGTCATCAGGTACTGGATCTCATCGGGTTCCGGCCACAGCTCGTCCAGGTAGATGCCCTCTCCGGATTCGTCGTATCCCAAAGGGTCGAGGTTGAGGTCCAGATGCACGGTTCCCGCGAGCGCGTACGCCACACACAGGGGCGGCGAGGCGAGATAGCTGGCTTTCACCTGGGAGTGGATCCGGCCTTCGAAATTGCGGTTGCCCGAGAGAACGGCCACAACGGCCAGGTTCCGCTCGTCCACCGCCTCGGCGATGTCCGGGGGCAGCGGGCCGGAGTTGCCGATGCAGGTGGTGCACCCGTAACCGACCAGATTGAATCCCAGTTCCTCCAGGTACGGGGTTAGCCCCGCCCGGTCCAGGTACTCGGTAACCACGCGGGATCCGGGGGCCAGTGAGGTCTTGACCCACGGCTTGGCCTCCAGGCCCGCCTCCACCGCCTTTTTGGCCAGCAGGCCGGCGGCGATCATCACCGAGGGGTTCGAGGTGTTCGTGCAACTGGTGATCGCCGCGATGACCACCGAGCCGTCGTTGATCTCCGAACCGAGGCCGAACTCGGTTTGCTGCGGGGGCCCGCCGCCGACCGGAGCCTGAAGGTCCCTGCCCTCGGGGTTGCCTCCCTCCGCGATGAACCGGCCAACCTCCCGGGCCGGGCTTCCGTTGGAATCCTCGGTAAGAAACGCGTCCCTGAACGACCCCCAGACGCCGGATAGCCCGACCCGGTCTTGCGGGCGCTTGGGACCGGCCAGGCTCGGTTCTACCGTGGACAGGTCCAGCTCCAGCACTTCGGTAAAGGCAGGGGCGGGGTCTCGGTCCCGCCGGAACAGGCCCTGCTCGTTGCAATACCTCTCTGCGAGGTCCGCGGCATCCCTCCGGCCGGTCTCCCGCAGGTAGGTGAGTGTGTTTTCGTCGACCGGGAACAGGGTGGATGTCGCCCCGAACTCCGGGGACATGTTGGCGATGGTCGCCCGGTCGGCCACGCTGAGGCTGCTGAGACCGGCGCCGAAGAACTCCAGGAACTTGCCCACCACCCCGTGGCTGCGCAGCATCTGGGTGAGGGTGAGAACCAGGTCGGTAGCGGTGGTTCCCGCCGGCAGGGCGCCGGTCGCACGGATTCCTATGACCACCGGGGCGGTGAGGAACATCGGCTGGCCCAGCATCGCCGCCTCGGCCTCGATGCCGCCTACACCCCAACCGAGCACTCCCAGGCCGTTGACCATGGTGGTGTGGGAATCGGTACCCACCAGCGTGTCGGGGAAGGCGAGCCCGTCCCGGGCGATCACCACCCGGCTGAGATGTTCCAGGTTGACCTGGTGGCAGATGCCCATGCCGGGCGGGACCACGCGGAAGTCCTTGAATGCCTGCTGGCCCCAGTTGAGCAGCGAGTAGCGCTCGCGGTTGCGCTTGTACTCCCATTCGATGTTCGCCCGGTAGGCGTCGGAGGTCCCGAAACGGTCTACCTGCACCGAGTGATCGATCACGAGGTCAACCGGGACGAATGGGTTGACCGAGGTCGGGTCGCCGCCGGCCCGGTCAACCGCGCTGCGAAGCGCGGCCAGGTCGACCACGGCCGGAACGCCGGTGAAGTCCTGCATGAGCACCCGGGCCGGCATGAAGGCCAGCCGGGCGCCCGCCTGGATTTCGGGCCACCCGGCCAGACCCGTAACGTCGGCTTCGGACACGTCCCGGGAGCCGGCTCGCCGAAGAAGGTTCTCCAACAGGATCTTCACGGTGTGCGGCAGTGCCGCCAGGTCGACCCCAAGGCGGCCGGCCAGCCGGGGCAGGCTGTAGATGCCCACGGCCCCCGAGGCTGTCTTCAGTTCGGCGAGCGTGTCGAGGGGGTCGTCGGGCACGGGTTCCTCGTCTCGTAAATGACCGGCTGGTATGAAGCTACCGTCGAATGTAACCCATCCACCTGCCGGCTTCCGGCCTGCAGTGGCCTTGTCCGCCCCGGTCCCCGAGGAGCAGAAAAATCCTTGGCTTCGGTATCACAAGGGCGCCGGCGGGCGCTTACTGTTCGCACCGGTGCTCAGCCGCACCAAAACAGCCGACAAGGAGCGCGTGATGCATAGCGCAGTTCTCGGGGGAATGATCGGAAAGAATATCGCCCCCATCCGGGCCGCCGGCGGGCAGGCGGGGGCGCCACCAGCAGCTTTCACGGCTTCGACTGCATGAGCTTCGTCCGAAATGCGGGAGCCTTCTGAAATTTGACGATGTAGCACAGCAGCAACCATGGGCCGGAGGTGCGTTCGGCCGGGACTGTCTCTGGGGGTCCCGGCCGGGCGCACCTTTTGCTGTTGCGGCTGCCTTTGGAAGCAGTTGTCGTTTATGGCGGGCAGCGGGGGGTAGATCTGAGGTTCGGCTGAGCCATAGCCGCCGGGGCCCCGACAGAAGAGCTCCAGGCCGCCAACCGACCTCGGGAGGTTCCAAATGTCCCAAGACTCCTATCTCCAGCGTCCCGCCGACGGGGCAACCACCGTTGAGCCTTCCGGCCGCCAGGGTACCGACGGAAGCCCCGAGGGCGGCGGCGCCCCTCCGCAGGGCGGGGCCACTGCAGGGCACAAAGACAAGGACCCCGGCCTGAGGGCCGGCGACCGAGGCGGACCCGCATCCTGGATCGACGCTTCTCCGGGAATGCCGAGATCGGCAGAAGCGATCTCGATGGCAGACCGGCGGATCGCCCGCGCTCTCGGCTGGTTCAGCCTGGGCATCGGTATCCCGCAGGTTCTGATGCCCGGCAGGGTGAACCGGCTCGTCGGCCTGGACAACACATTGTTCAAGCGCCAGGTCATGCGCCTGGTCGGCTTCCGGGAGATTGCCACGGGCGCCGGCATCTTTTTCTCCCAGCCGAAGCCTGCCGAGTGGCTGTGGGCACGGGCCGGCGGAGATCTGATGGATCTGCTGATGCTAACGCGCGCCTTCGCCAATCCGATGAGCAGCAAAGGCAGGCTGCTGCTCGCCACCGCAGACGTGGCGGGAATCGGAGCGCTGGACGTTATTCAGGCGCGAAAACACAGCTTGGCCCTCAAGGAAAGCGGCGAAGAGTCCTCGATGAAGGCCCGCAGCTCGATCACCGTAAACCGCCCCGCCGACGAGGTCTACCGCCACTGGCGCGACTTCGAGAACCTGCCGCAGTTCATGTTCCATCTGCAGGCCGTGGAGCCCAAAGGCGAGAAGCGCCACCGCTGGGTGGCAAAGGCGCCGATGGGCAACACGGTGGAATGGGATGCCGATGTGATCGAGGACATCCCCAACGAGCTGATCGCATGGCGGGCAACCGACGGCGCCGACGTGCCGAACTCCGGCTCGGTGCGGTTTGTGGCGGCTCCCGGGGGGAGGGGGACCGAGGTCATCGTCGAGGTCGACTACCAGCTGCCGGGGGGAGCGATCGGCGGCACCGTCGCCAGGCTCTTCGGTGAGGAGCCGGAGCAGCAGATCAAAGATGACCTTCGCCGGTTCAAGCAAGTGGTCGAAACCGGGGAGGTCGTGTACTCGGAGGCAAACCCACGGGGAACGATCAGCGGCCACCAGATCCCGAAGAGGCCGGCCCAGCCCCTGCCCTAAGGGCAGGTGCGCCCGACCAACGACCTTCCGACGGACTTAGAAAGGACTCGATTCAATGAAAGCCAACTGTTGGATTCGACCCAACCAGGTGGAGATCCAGGAGGTCCCGGACCCCAAGATCATGAACGCCCGAGACGCAATAGTGAAGATCTCCTCCACCGCCATATGCGGTTCGGACCTGCACCTGTTCGGGGGATACATACCGGCCATGCGCAAAGGCGACATCCTCGGACACGAGTTCATGGGAGAGGTCGTGGAACTGGGGGATGAGGTCAAGAACCTGAAGGTGGGGGACCGGGTGGTTGTGCCGTTCCCGATTGCGTGCGGCGCCTGCAACGCGTGTGAGCATGAGCTCTACTCGCTGTGCGAGAACTCCAACCCCAACGTAGGACTGGCCGAGAAGCTGTTGGGCTACCCGACGGCCGGGGTCTTCGGTTACTCGCACCTGACCGGCGGCTTTGCCGGTGGCCAGGCGCAATACGCCCGGGTACCCTTCGCCGACGTCGGACCGATGAAGATCGAAAACGACGACCTCTCCGACGACATGGTCCTTTTCCTGTCGGACATCCTTCCCACCGGTTACATGGCGGCGGAGATGTGTGACATCAAGCCGGGGCACGTGGTGGCGGTCTGGGGAGCCGGCCCGGTGGGCCAGTTCGCCGCCGCCAGCGCCTTCCTCCTCGGGGCTGAACGGGTGATCGTCATCGACCGGTTTCCCTACCGGCTGAGGATCGTCGCCGAACACACCGGGGCGGAGACGATCAACTACGAGCAGATCACCAACGTCCGGGATGCGCTTAAACAGATGACCGGGGGCCGCGGGCCCGACTCGTGCATCGACGCGGTGGGGTTGGAAGCCCACCACCACTCGCTACCCGTCTACGCCTACGACAAGGCCAAGCAGATGAGCCGCACCGAAAGTGACCGGCCGTACGCTCTCAGGCAGGCGATCCTCGCCTGCCGCAGCGGGGGTATCGTTTCGGTGGTCGGTGTCTACGGCGGGTTTATCGACAAGTTTCCGATGGGGGCCGTGATGAACCGGGCTCTCACCATCAAGGCCGGCCAGTGCCACGTTCATAAGTACATGCGCCCGCTGCTCGATCGGATCGAGAAGGGCGAGCTGGACCCCAGCTTCATCATCACCCACCGCATGTCGCTGAACGAGACGCCCCAGGGCTACGACCTGTTCAAGCAGAAGGAGGACGAGTGCCTGAAGGTGGTGCTCTCAGCCAACTGAAGGCAGGCTCGGCGGGCTAGCGGCGCCGGCCGGCGCCCCCCTGGAACGACCGCATGATCTGGTTGGAGTAGTCCGCACCCCAGTTGGCCCACACCGGCGGCGAGGCGACGCTTCCAACGGGAGGGACCGGCTGGGACGCTGCGGGGGCCGGTCCGGCAGGCGCCGGCGCAGTGGGAAGCTGCTGGAGGCCGATTGAGCTGCTGACCAGGCTCGCCGCCAGGCCGCTGACGTTGTCGACAATCGACCGGCTGACGTTCAGCGCCTGGCTTGCCGAGGTCTCGGCCATCCGGGCCGCTTGCCCCGCAGACTGCACGGACGCCAGCGCCTCGGGGGTCATCGCCGGGTTGGCGCCGGAAGCCTTCTGCGCCAGTTCGGCGGCCTGGGCGGCGAAAACCACTCCGTTTCGGCCGATGGCCGAAGCCTGGTCGGAGCACGCCTTCACGTTGGTGCCGATCGTCTTGGCCTGGGCAACCATCGCCTGGGCCTGGGCCGGGCTGGTGGCTCCGAGGATGCCCTCTACCAGTGCGGAGACCTGGGCCATCGACTCCTCCATGCACCGGGCTGAGGTCGCGGCGGCCTCCTGGGCGGCCCGTTGCGCCTGCTCTGCTGCTGCGATCGCCTGCTCGGCGGCAGCCAGGGCGGCTTGCTGGGCCGCCGGGTCGCCTTCGGTTACCTTGACCTGGCCAGGGGCCGCAGGCTCTGAAACCTGGATGCCCGGAACGGCGGGAGCCGGCCCCGGCACCTGGATCCCCACGGTCCTGGCCGCGCTGGATACCGCCGACTGCATGCGCTCGGGCAGAACGCCCGCCGCCGCCAGTCCACCGGTGGTGGAAACCAGGAACAGGGCGGCGACCACCGCCCACACCGCAGTCGAGCCGGACAACTGCAGAAATCCGAGCGGCCGCATACCCGCCAGGAGGTTCTTGAAGGGCTCCAGCACCGAGAGGGGTCCCGAGGTGCCTGCCGGCTTGGATCCGGCTGCCGACCGCCCGGCGTTGGCCTGGCGGATGGCCTGAAGATGTTTCGCCTCGGTGGCCGGGGGCATCGGGCTCACATAGGTGGAGTTCAGCCGGCGCGTGATGCGAGCCACCTCGGTGGCCTCCGGCCCCGAGGCGCCGGACTTGCCCGAGATCACCTTGTCGAAGTCTTCGTCGCTGATGTTCAAGTCATCTCACCCATAGCCGGTAAACGGCCGGAGGGCTCGAACTGATACCCCTGCACGGGAAGCTCCCGCTTTATTGCTCCGAGGCCTCGTCTTTGAAGTGCTTTGACTGCGGAGGACGGCTTTCCCAAGACCCTTGCCACCTCCTCCAGGGTCAGGCCGCCGATCATCCTCAGGTATAGGACATTTCGCTGGTCAACCGTCAGCCGGGAGAACATCTCCCGGATCCTTCCGTCGGACAGGTTGCGCATGACCTGGTCTTCGACGTTGGAGGGGTGGACGAGGTTGCGGCCGGCGTCGGGAGACAGGTCCTCGGGGCGCCGCCGCCGCCGGCGGACATCGTCGACGAGCTTGTTGTGCGCGATGCAGAAGATCCAAGACTTGAACTGGGCGCCGTCGCCGCTGAAGCGGTCGATGCCTTTGACCGCCTGGATGAAAACCTCGGCGGTGACGTCCTCGGGGTCCCGGGCGCCCTGGGCCTTCAGGTACCCGGTGATGGTGGGCGCCAGTGCTCGGTAGAGCGTGGTCCATCCCCAGTCGGCGCCGTCTTTGGCCGCGACTACCGCCCCGTCAAGCCCCTGCCCGTCGATCAAAGCGCAGCACCCGCCATACCAAACCCCCGAACGAATCCTTAAAAGCTGTCCCGTAGTTATCGGCAGGGGAGCTGATGCGTTAAGGAAGAATTGGCCGGGGCCCGCAAGTAGGACGCATCCTGTCACCGATTCGGGGCAAACTGGGGTCATGCCGACGCCGCAAGCCCTGTCGCTGTTCTCCGAGGCCACCCGGAGCTGGTTCGCCCAAAGCTTCTCCGAGCCGACGCCGGCGCAGGAGGGAACCTGGTCGTCGGTTGCCCGGGGTCAGGACACGCTGGTGGTGGCGCCCACCGGTTCGGGCAAGACCCTGGCGGCGTTCCTGTGGGCGCTGGACCGCATCGCCAACTCGCCGGAGCCGCCGGTGAAGGAGCGCCTGCGGGTGCTCTACGTCTCGCCGCTGAAGGCGTTGGCGGTCGACGTCGAGCGCAACCTCAACTCGCCGGTGAACGGCATCGCCCGGGCGGCCGAGCGTCTGGGCCTGCCGGTGCCCCGGATCACCTTCGCCCTCAGGACCGGCGACACGCCGCAGGATCAGCGGCGCAGGTTTCCCGCCAACCCGCCCGACATCTTGATCACCACCCCGGAGTCGCTGTTCCTGCTGCTGACCTCACAGGCCCGGGAGGCGCTGCGGTGGGTGGACACGGTGATCGTCGACGAGGTCCACGCGGTGGCCGGCACCAAGAGGGGCGCCCACCTGGCGGTGAGCCTGGAACGGCTGGACGCCCTGCTGGCCCGCCCGGCGCAGCGGATCGGGCTGTCGGCCACCGTGCGCCCGCTCCCCGAGGTGGCGAAGTTCCTGGGCGGCACCCGTCAGGTGACGATTGTGAACCCGCCGTCGGAGAAGAAATTCGACCTGTCGGTGGTAGTCCCGGTCGAGGATATGGGCGAGATGGGCGAGGAGCTCAACGAGATCAGCGAGGGCTCGGCGGTCCGGGACCCCGACCACAAGACCATCTGGCCCAGTATCGAAAACCGGCTGGTCGAGCTGATCCAGGCTCACCGCTCGACAATCGTATTTGTCAACAGCCGCCGGCTCTCCGAGCGGGTGTGCGCCCAGATAAACGAGCTGGCCGGCGAGCAGATCGCCCGGGCCCACCACGGCTCGGTCTCCAAGGAGCAGCGCAAGCTGATCGAGGAGGACCTGAAGCTCGGCCTGCTGAAGGCAGTGGTGGCCACCTCTTCGCTGGAGCTGGGGATCGACATGGGGGCGGTGGACCTCGTGGTGCAGGTGGAGGCTCCCAACAGCGTGGCCTCCGGGCTGCAGAGGGTCGGCCGGGCCGGGCACCAGGTGGGGGCGGTCAGCCGGGGGG
>Ga0247713_1000332_pt1 | contig 30894 bp, 31 predicted proteins | sample 21E_NmetaG_FD_189936 | JGI IMG/M metagenome (GOLD analysis project Ga0247713, IMG submission 189936) | Soil microbial communities from hillslope of Landscape Evolution Observatory, University of Arizona, Oracle, AZ, United States - 2-1-E_N | ecosystem: Engineered > Artificial ecosystem >...
GCCGCAAGGGAATGGCGTCGACCTTTCTCGTGCGCTTGCGGGTCGGTCCCAAGCTGGTGGACGCCAAGGGGGTAAGCGAGCTGCATCGCTCGGACCCGCGGCGCTGGGAACTGTTCGGCCTGGTGGGGGCGGCGCTGCTCACAATGCTGGTGGTCATCGGCATTTCGCAGCCGATGCGCCTGGTCGTCCGCGCGGCGGCAGACTGGATGAGTGACATCTTCTTCGTTATCACCCAAGCCTTTTGAGCTCTAGGCGGTCATGATTACCTTCAGATACCACGTGGTTACCCTTGTCGCCGTATTTATGGCGATAGGCCTGGGAGTGCTCTTCGGCGCGACGTTTATAGACCAGAACATCGTGGACGGCCTGGAGGCGGCTCAGGCCCGCCTGGGAGACCGCAATCAGACCTTGAGGGGGCACATCGTCGACCTGGAGCGGGAGAACCAGGCGCTGCAGACCTTTACCGGCTCCACCCGGGACCTGGTCGTCAGGAACTCCCTTAGGGACGTGCCGATCGTCCTGGTCACGTTCGAGTCGACACCCGGGGACGCTTTGGATGCGGTGAGGGAAACGCTCACGCTCGCCGGCGCCCGTACGGTCGGCCAGCTCGACTTGTCGGACCGCCTTGACCTGCGGTCGGAACAGAACCGGGAGGCTCTGGCAACCGTGCTGGGCTCGACGTCCCGGGATCCCGCTGTCCTGTCGGAGGCGCTGGTGGCGCAGCTGGGCACAGCGGTGGTGGGACAGAATCCGGAGTTCCTAACCCGGCTCCTGGCGGCCGAGCTGGCCTCGGAACCGATCGCCCTCGCGGCAGACGTCGTCGCGCCGGACGACCCGCCCGCAGTCGTGATGGTGGGCGGGGGAGCCGCCCGCGAGATCAACGACCGGATAGCGGTCCCGCTGGCTAGGGAGCTGGGAACCCGCCAGACGGTCACCGCCGCGGTGGAGAACGGGACGGATATCCAGCTGCTCAAGCCCATCAGGGACGACTCCGGACTGAGGGTGGTGACCGTTGACTCGATCGAGACCCCGCTCGGCCAGTCTTCGTTGGCCATCGGGCTGCAGGGGGCGCTCGGCGGCCAGTTCGGTCACTACGGAAGGGCCGGCGGCGCAACCACGGCACTGCCTATTCTGGAGAGCTGACCAGGCCGGTCAATCGACCATCCGCTCCTGGGACCTGCGCTTGAAGCGGCTGAGGCCGCCGATCCCTTTCAGGGGTGCGAATCCCCACGAGGTGCGTCTCCTTACGTCGGCCTCCATCTCCGACACCGGCTTGTACGGGTCGGTATCGGGCCGGTTGGGCGCCAGGGGAAGGTGCCAGGGGGGAGGCTCCCCCGACTCCTGCGGCGGGTCCAGCCTCAGCCCCCGGACCCCGCCCTCGTGCTGCAGCTCGGGGGCCCAGACCCCGATCACCTCGTCGTGCTCGTTCCACGAGGACAGGGGGATGTCCATCACCGGACCACCCAGGTCCCATTCGGTGCAGAATTGGAGGACATAGTTCTCCAGGACCATGCCCCGGGGAACGCGGACGACCCGCCCGTTTTCGGTCTCCACCTGCTCGAAGTTGAAGAAGTTGGAGAGCGTCATGTCGCGTCCGCCCGGGACCGCCGCACCGTCCGGCCCATAGCGCCAGACTCCCTGGTCATCGCGAAAAAAACGTCCATTGCCGCAGCTGAGAATGATGTTGCTTCCTCCGAAGAATGTTTTATCAACCTAACCGATACTTCGAGATAAGTAGGCTACCGGCGTGCTTCGTGCCCCGGTGAACCGGCAGATCGGGTGGAAAGACGCTTTCCGGAGTGCCGGCTATAAGCTGCTGCCGATGAGTATGCCGATGGCCACCGCAGCCATGGCGGCTCCCGTGCAGGACAGGACATTGGTCGCCGCTGCGCGGAAGCGTCCTGCCTCGGCCAGCACCACGGTCTCAATGGTGAACGTGCTGAACGTGGTGTAGGCGCCGCAGAAGCCGATGCCCACCACGACGAACGGGCCCCAGCCGGCAGCCTGCCCCCGGCTCAAACCAAGCATGACTCCGAGCAGGAGGCTTCCGGACACGTTTACCGCCAGGGTTCCCCAAGGGAACGATCCCCGGCTCCTACCCTGTATTGCACCACCGATCAGGTAACGGGTCACCGCGCCCAGGGCGCCGGCGGCGGCCAGGGCGGCCCAAAGGAGCACGGTAGGCATCAAGACCCCGTCCAGGACGTAGCGCGCACCACCCGCCGGGCCAGCGCGATGCCCATCCATGCCGCCAACAGACCGACTCCGAGGCTGCCGGCAGTATAGGAGGCAGCCGTCCAGACGCTGTCTTGGTCGAGCAGCCCATTGGCCTGGGCGGCGAAAGCCGAGAATGTGGTGAACGACCCCAGGAAGCCGGTGCCGAGGAACGGCCCGACGTAATGGTTGGACGGAACCCGGGCGGCGGCCAGGACGACCAGTGCACCCAACGTAAAGCTGCCGGCGACATTGGTCCAAAAGGTTGCCCATGGAAAGCCTGTGGCCGCTGCCGGTACGGCGAAGAAAAGCGCAATCCGGGTGATCCCGCCCAGGGCCCCCCCTGCAGCGATTGCCGCCAGCACGGCAGGCTGGGCGAGATCGCGTTCGGTCGGAGGCGGCGGGGCAGGTGGTTCCATGATCGGACGAGACTACCGGGGAGCAGGCGGCCGGGGACGGCCGCCGGTACTTCCAGGCTATTTCGCCCCGGTCACGCTACCTTCTGTGGCTGGCGGACCACCCGCTGCAATACTTTAAGCGCCAGGCAGGGAAGCGTGTCCAGCAGCTGAAGAAAATCCCTCGCCTCGATGACCGCCACCTCAACCGAGCCGCGGGCGATCACCGTCGCGGAGTGCGGAAGGTGCCCGAGCGCCTCCATCTCACCGAACAGGTAGCCCTTCCCGGCCATCGCCGGCCCGGAACCCTCGCCGGTGATTTCGACCGTACCCCGGTGGACAATCAGGACCTGGGCCGCCGGGGAGCCGGCCCGAGCCAGGACGGTGCCCGGCTCGAACTCGAGAAAGTCCACCAGCCGCGCCGCCGCGGCGAGAGCCTTTCGAGAGCAGCCGTCAAAGAATTCGAGCTGGGCCAGACTCTCCACCTTGCTGTCCGAGCGGTGAATCCGGGAGAGGAGACCCTCGTTCAAGTTGTACAAAAGCCAGTCCATTTATCATTCCAATCGCCGGTACATTGACCCGTCTAGTGGCCTAGATAAGGCCAGTGTACGCAAAGTGGCACTTGACTTATAGAGCCAATGGTAACAAAGTGGACTGAAATGACCCCCTCGCAAAGGCGAATACTCGAGATTCTGGGCGATTGGATGCACCGGGAAGGGCCGCTCTATGCCCGGCTTACCGGTGCGTTTTGTTCTGCCATCGAAGGCTACGACCTGCCGCCGGGGACCAAGCTTCCCGCTGAGCGCCAGCTTGCCGAGATGCTGGCCGTCAGCCGGGCAACCGTCACCCAGGCCTACGAGCTTCTCCGGGAGGGCGGATGGATCCAAAGCCAGCAGGGCAGCGGCACCTGGGTGGGCACTGCGTCGCAATCCCGTGAGCTTTCTGTCCCCGGCCCCCGGCCCTTGTCATCCGGCCACTTCTTCAGCCGCCTGGTCGATTCAAGCTCGCAGCCGCCGATCAACCTGTCAATGGCGGCCCTCTCCGACACCGATGAGATCTTTCGGGAGGGGACCTCGTTCGGTCTCGAGGACCTTGTCGGGGTGCCGGGTCATGGCTACGCCCCTCTGGGGCTCCCGCGGCTGCGGCAGATAGTCGCCGGCACCTACAACCGGGCCGGCGCACCGACTCTTCCCGAGGAGGTCATCGTCACTTCGGGGGCCCAGCAGGCGATCTCTCTGCTGGCCGGTCACTACATTCAAAGAGGTGACGCGGTTGTGGTGGAGACCCCTACCTACGCCGGCGCGATCGATGCGTTCGCCCGGGCCGGCGCCCGTCTGATACCGGTTCCCGTCGGAAGCAACGGCATCCGCCTCGACCTGTTGGCCGAGGCGCTTGCCTCGGCAAAACCCCGTTTGGTGTATTTGATGCCGACCCACCAAAACCCTACGGGCGCAGTGATGCCGGAGGACGCCCGAAAGGAGGTCGCCCGCCTGGCCGACCAGTCGCAGGTCCCGTTCGCCGAGGACAACACGCTTGCAGAAATCTCATTCGGGGCCGAGCCGCCGCCCCCGCCGCTGGCCCATTACGCCCGCGGAGGCACGGTTATCAGCATCGGCTCCATGAGCAAGCTGTACTGGGCCGGCTTGAGGGTGGGATGGGTGCGGGCGCCCGAGGCGCTCGTCACCCGGCTCGGCCAGCACAAGGCGGCGGCCGACCTGGGCTCGGCGATGGTCTCCCAGGCCATTGCCTGCCGCCTGTTGGGCGACCTGGACTCCGTCCGCCTGCGGCGTGCAGGCATGCTGCGGTCCCGGCTGGACATTTTGGAGCGGCTGCTGACCGAAAAAATCCCCGACTGGAGGTGGCGGCGTCCCGCCGGCGGCCTGTCGCTTTGGGTGAGGATTCCCGCGGGCGACGCCCTCGCCTTCGCCGAGCAAAGCCTGCGGCACGGGGTTGCCATCACCCCCGGCGCCAGTCTGGCGCCCGACGACGCCCACCATGACCATATCCGCTTGAACTTCGTCGTCCCCGAGGAGGTTCTTTTCACCGCGGTCGACCGGCTGGCTGCCGCCTGGCGGGCTCACCGAGCCGCCGGTGGGCCCCAGCGTGAGGCGGTGGAGGTCAAAGTCTGAGCTCTGTTGTAAGCTCCTAGCGTCTTGAAACTCTCCCATCACGCCATCCTGAGGATGGCTCAACGCGAGATCGCCCCGAGGGAGGTCGAGCAGGCGCTGGCCAACGTCGTCTCTACCGATCCGGCGGACCGGCCGAGCCGTGTCGTCAAGGTCGGGACCACCGAGGAGGGCAAGCGTCTGCGTATCACGCAGAACACCTTCGAACCTCAGCACGTCATCACCGTGGTCCGGCTGGAGAAACACTCGTGAGGGTTCTGTACGACGCAGCCGTCGACGCGCTTTATCTGCCCTTCCGCCGAGGGGCGCGGGTAGGACTGTCAAAGGTGCTGGACGAAAGGCGCATCATCGACATGGACGATCGGGGCAACCCGGTCGGAATAGAGATCCTGGGTGCCTCGTACGGAGTCCAATTGAGCGATCTCGTGGAGGAGTACGGGCTGCAGAGTTGGGCCCCCGACTTCCCCGCGATCGAGGCGTTCAACTTCACCCGCGAGGAAGGCGCCGAGGGCTAATTCACCCGCGAGGAAGGCGCCGAGGGCTAATTCACCCGCGAGGAAGGCGCCGAGGGTTAAACAGGCTCGATCAGCGCAGCACTCGGGTGTAGACCTCGGCTACCCGGTCCGCCAGCTCACCCGGCGAGGGGAGACGACGTTCCCGAGCCGCCGCGGCGAGCCTTTGGCGCAGCTCGGCGGACTCCGCGAGTTCCTGGACCGCCCGGCGAAATCCCCCGGAGTCCTCCGGCGAAACCAGCACTCCGGCGTCTCCTACGAGCTCGGGAATCGCCCCGGTGCGGGTGGCGACGACCGGCAGACCAGCCGCTACCGCCTCCATGACGGCGAATCCGTAGGACTCGGCGTGGGCGGGAAGAGCGAAGATGTCGGCTGCCGCCAGCAGGCTCCCGACGTCGGACCGGTGACCCAGGAGGCGCACGCCGGTGCCGTCCGCCAGCTCCTCGAGCGCCTGCCTCTGCGGGCCGTCGCCGGCAATCCACCCCTCGGCCCCGGTGCCGTCGACCGCACGGATGAAGACGTCCAGCTGCTTGTCCGGGTGAAGCCGCCCCACCGCCAGGATCACCAGCCGGTCCTCCGGCGTACCCAGCTCCCGGCGAACGCCGGCCCGGGCGCCCTCATTCGCGGCCGGCAGATCGAGCGCCGGGGGAATCACGTCGCCGAAGCCGATCTGGGAGCGTACGTCCTGGGAGACTGCAATTACCGCCGCCGCCCGGCGCAACGCCAGGCGGGCGCCCTGCCACATCGCTTTTTGGGCTAAGGGGGCGCCGCTGGCGCGAGCGGACGCCCGCAGGGTTTGCTGCATCGAGGTGTGGACAGTGATCACCACCGGCGGCCCCTTTGTTCCCAGGGTTGTCCAGGCGAGGGCATGGGTTCCCGCCGTTAGGCCGTGGGCATGGATGACGTCGGGCAGGGTATCGGGCAGGGGCGAGTCCCGGGCGCCGGCTGGGACAAACCGCAACCCGTCGAAGTAGTCCTGCAGGTCCGGCGGGCCGGCCACGGCGGCGGTTTCGTAGCCCGCAGGAGGATGGGCGGCCAGGTAGCGGACGTGACGGCGTATCCCGCCCGACGACGGGCCGAGCACCTGAAGTACACGCCGCCGTTCCGGGGCGTGCTTAGAATGAGATTCCCCGAGCTCGCCCTGCGGACCACTCATCGAGGTATGACCATTTCCCCAGACTCTCTCCAGAAGGCGGGTTGCCAACCGGCCGGGCCTGCCCTTCAGGCGCCTCCGCCACGGTACGCCAAAAGTGTTCCGCGAGGCGACAATGACTGACGTGGTGGAGGCCCCCGCACCATCTGCCGGCCGGGCCGCCGTCCTGGTCTCGGTGATCACCGCCGGCAGCCGGTTGATGGGAGTGGTCCGAACCCTGGTCCTTACCGGCGTGCTGGGCATCACCTACCTGGGTAACACCTATGCCAGTGCAAACGCCCTGCCCAACCTGCTTTTCGAGATCATCGCCGGCGGAGCGATTGCCGCGGCGTTGCTCCCCGCCCTGGCGGCCCCGGCGGCGTCGTCCGACCGGGCAAACGTCGGCTCGATTGCCAGCGGGGTCCTGAACCGGGCGCTGCTGATCACCACCCCGGTGGTGCTGGCCGGCATCGTCCTTCGCGAGCCCTTGATGCGGGCGCTGACCTCGCAGGTGGCCGATCCGGTGGTCCGCAGCCAGCAGGTGGAGCTGGGAGCGTTCCTGCTGGTCCTTTTTTTGCCTCAGCTGTGGCTGTACGTGATCGGAGTGGTGCTCACCGGAGTGCTGCACGCCCACCACCGGTTTGCGATGCCGGCCCTGGCGCCGCTGCTATCCAGTGTGGTGGTGACGGCTTCCTACCTGCTCTACGGGGTAGTTGAGGGGCCGAACGCCCAGCGGCTGGGAGAGGTCTCCGGCGCCGGGCGGCTGATCCTCGGGCTCGGCACGACTCTGGGCGTTTTCGTCCTGTCGTTTTGTTTGCTTCCGACGGTGCTCAAGCTGGGGATTCGCTGGAAGCCGGCCCTGTCCATTCCCGACGAGGCCCGGCGCAGAATCAAGGCGCTGCTTCTTCCGGCCGTCCTCACCATGGGGGCGCAGCAGGTGTTCCTCGGGGTGGTGCTCGTTCTGGCCAACCGGGTAGAGGGCGGGGTGGTGGCCTACCAGCTGGCGTTCACCACACTGCTCGTCTTCTGGGCGGTCTTCCCGCTTCCGATGGCTACGACCATGTTCCCCTCCCTGGCGGCGGCGGCTTCCCGGGACCGGGCGGAGTTCGCAGGCCGAAACGCCGAGGCAGTGCGCAAGGTGACGGTCATCGTTTTGGGGGCGGCGGCGCTCCTGTACGCAGCAGCCGGCCCGGCGGCCGAGTTGGTGGTCCACCTCGGGGCAGGGACCGGGGCCGAGTCGCGCCGGATGGTTGCCCTGACGATCGCGGCGTTCGCCCCCGGGCTGGTGGGCTACGGCCTGTACGCGTTGTTCACCCGGGCGGCCTACGCGCTGGGGGACGGGCGGGGTCCCGCACTTGCCGCCGCAGTCGGATTCGGATCGGGAATTGGATTCAACCTGGCGGCAGCGGCGATGTTCGACGGGCCTGTGCTGGTTGCTGCGCTGGCAGGCGGGTTCTCGGCCGGGATCAGCGTGGGGGCCCTGACCCTGGTGGTGCTGTTTCGCCGGCGGGCCGGTCGCCAGGCGCTGGCCGGTGCCGGACTGGCCTTCGGCCGCAGTCTGGCGGCGGCAGTTGCGGCAGCTGCGGCCGGTCTTTTGATCGCCGGAGCCTTGCCGGTGGGATCGCTCGGGGAGGATCTGGTTCGTGCCGGGGCGGTCGGCACCGCAACGCTGCTGACCTACCTTGCCGCGACCGCCCTTCTCGGCGAGAGAGAGTTGACCGCCGTGATCCGTCCGGGCGGGGCCGGGAAGCTGGGGGACCGGTGAGCTCGGAAACCGCCGGACGCGGCGCCCGGACGATTTATACGGTACTGGCCCTGTCCCTCGCGCTGTCCGTGGTGCCCGGACCAGCCTACGCCCAGCAGGAGCAGAGGCCGCGAAAGATCGTGATCGTCAGCATGCCGTCGGTGACCTGGGAGGATGTGTCCGCCGGGGACGCCCCGAACCTGCGCAGGCTGGCGGATCGCTGGTCGATGGCAAACATGTCGTTGCGCACCGTCGGACCTCGAACCGACCAGGCGTCGGCCTTGGTCAGCATCGGGGCGGGCAACCGGGCCCGGGCCTACGGTCTGCGCCCCGCCGTCGACGGAGACGCCGACGCGGCACCCAACGCAGTGCCGCAGCCGGGAGGGGGGGCGCAGGTTCGAGGGTTTGTTCACCTCCTGGCCGACAACGACGACCTGGGGTACCGGGCAGTGCCCGGAGCGCTGGGAGAGCGACTGAGGTCGATGGGCCTTCGTACCGGCGTTGCCGGTAACTCGGACGGCGGGTTCGTGTATCCCACCGCTACCACCCGGGAGGGCGTGGGGATCGAGCGCCGCAGATTCGGCGCCCTGGCGCTTGCCGACCTGAGCGGTTTTGTCGACGTGGCAGAGGTGGGCGACGAGTTGCGGGTGGCGGACCCTGGGACTCTGAACGGCTTTCGAGCCGACCCGGAGGTCCTGCTGGATGCCGCTGCCCGGGTGATCGAATCCACCGACGTTTCTCTGATCGAGGTATCGGACACCTACCGGGAAAGCCGGGTTGCCAACGCCCGTCTGCGCAATGTCGACGCTGCCGAGGGCCGGACGGCCGAGATCCGGGAAGCGGTGCGGCGGGACGACAGGGTTCTCGCCGGGATCATCGGACTGGTGGACCTGGAGCAGGACACGCTGGTCGTCGTGGCCACCGAGGGTTTCGGCCCGGCCAGGCCGGAGGTGTTGACCGTAGCCGTCATGGCCGGGGTCGGGGCCGAGGAGAGTGGCTGGCTGACCTCGGCTACCACTCTCAGGCCGGGTATCGTCGCAGTGAGCGACATCGGCCCCGGCGTGCTCCGCCTTCTGGGCGAACAGCCCCCCGAGAGCATGACCTCCCAACCCTTCCGGGCGGTGGACGGGCCGGGAGAGGGGCGGCTGGACCACCTGCTCCTGGTCGCCAGTGCGGCCGTCTTCCACGGGGACTGGGTGGGGCGCTTCTTTTTGATCTTCGTCGGGCTCCAGGTGATCCTTTATTCGGTGGCCTGGAGCCGGCTGCGCCGCGACCCCGGCGCCCCGCTGCCGTGGATCCGGCGCCTCACGCTGGGGTTCATGTCCGCGCCGGCGGCGACGCTGGTCATGGCCGCCCTCAACCCGCACCTTTGGGGCCGGGCGGGGCCGATGCTGGTCGTCCTCGCGGTTTCGGTGGTCCTGACGGCGCTGGCCCTTCTGGGGCCCTGGCGCAAAGACCCCAGCGGTCCGGCCGCTTTCATCTGCGCCGTTAACTTTGCCCTGATCGTGGGGGACCTGACGACCGGAGCCCACCTGCAACTGTCCAGCCTCGTCGGTTATTCGCCGATAGTCGCCGGCCGGTTCTACGGCCTGGGCAACCTTACCTTCGCCATTCTGGCTACCTCGTCGATCCTGCTGGCCGGACAGGTGGGCGCCCGTTACGGCCGGTGGGGGTTCAGGGCGGCCGTAGTGATTGCCCTCGCGACCATCGTCGCCACCGGGGCCACTGCCTTCGGTGCCGACTTCGGCGGGGTGCTGGCTCTCATCCCGTCTTTCGGTGTCCTGCTGCTGCTGCTTTCCGGCCGGAGGATGTCGATCGGCAAGGTGTTCCTGTTCGGGGGCCTCTCGGCCGCTGCGGCTCTTCTGGTGGGGGGGTTGGACACCATGCGGCCGCCCGAGGAGCAGACCCACATCGGGCGGTTCGTCGCCCGGCTCCTCCTCAACGGCCCGGAGGCGGTGATGGACGTGATCATGCGAAAGATCAACGCCAACTGGACCTTGCTGACCTCGAGTGCCCTGACCCTTTCGGTGCCGGTTGCGCTTATCTTCCTGGGCCTGATGCTCCGCCGGCCTTACGGACGCCTGAGGTCGGCCGTCGATACCATTCCCGGACTGAAGATCGGGCTGATCGCAGCAATAGTGGCCAACGTGCTGGGATTTGCGCTGAACGACTCGGGAATTGCAATCCCGGCAATGGGCCTGGCGATCATGGCGCCGTACTGCCTGGCGACGGTCCTGGGTATGCCCGACGGACGGCCGCCGGGGACCTGGGATCCGGGTCCGCCCCCGAAGGATCGGATTCCGGACGCGGTTTCGGCGGAAGCCGCCGGGGACGGCTGAGGTGTGGCGTGCCGCGCTTCTGCCGGCCGCGCTGGCTCTGGGAATCGGGCTCGTTGCCCGGGCGGGCATCCTTCGCCACAGGATCTCCCGGCTGAGGATCGACAACTACCGGGGCAAAAGGGTCTCGGTCGTCGGCGGGGTAGTGATCGCCGTCACGGTCGCGGCGGTGGAGTCGATCACGTGGCTGACGGGTTTGGCGGCGCCGGGGTTCGAGCGGTTCGCCGGCGGAATGGGCTCAAGGGTCCATCTGGGTACCCTGGTCCTGGCACTGGGATTCTTCGGGCTGGGCTTTCTCGACGACTACGCCGGAGACGGCAGGAGCAAGGGTTTCGGCGGGCACCTGCGGGCGCTGAAGCGCGCAGACTTGACCACCGGGGCGATCAAGGCGTTTGGGGGCGCCGGGCTTGCCTTCGCGGTTTGTATGTGGTGGGAGGACCTGTTCGTTCCGGCGGCGATCCTGGACGCGCTTGTGATTGCGCTGGCTGCCAACTTCATCAACCTGCTGGATCTGCGGCCGGGCCGTGCCGCCAAGGGCTTTTTGATCCTGTGGCTTCTTCCCGCCGCGGCAGCCCGTAACTCGGAGTACCTGCCGGTTTCGGCCGCGGTGGCGGCCGCGGTGGTCGCCTGGCTGCCGGCCGACCTGCGGGAGCGGGGAACGCTGGGCGACGCCGGCGCGAACATGATCGGCGCGGTTCTCGGGGCCGGTGTGGTGGCGGTATCGGGGATCCCCGGCAGGCTTGCCGCCCTGGCCCTGCTGGTGGTGGTGACCCTGGCATCGGAGCGGGTGTCGTTCACCAAGGTGATCGAGCGCACCGCCCCGCTACGGTGGCTGGACGAGCTGGGCCGCCTGCGCCGATGAAATAGCCTGGCGCGGCGCCGGCGGTCAGCCCAGGAAGATCTCCGCCGGGACCTCGAACGTGGTTGCGGCAGAGTCGCCGGGGGATCCGGCAAAACTCCTCGAGAAGCGCGCCGGACGGAAGTCGTCCAGCTGGCGGGCCGGTTCCCCGTCGACCAGCTCCTGGGCGGCCAGGTCGGCGATCGCCGGAGCGAGCGTTATGCCGGAATGGCCGGTGGCGACGTAGACCGAGCTCATGCCCGGCAGGCTTCCGATGATCGGCCGGCTGTCGCGGGGCATCGGCCGCTCCTCCACGGTGAAGTCGCTGATTCCGGCGGCGGCCAGCCCGGGGAAGTACTGCTGAGCCTGCTGCAGCAACACCCGGGCATGACTGGATGTCGCCTCGCCGGCGGAGTATTCCTGAGACTTTTCCCCGATCAGAACACTGCCGTCGCCTCTCTGGCGCAGGTGGATGGATGGTTCGGTTGCCGCATTGACGTAAACGGCGCCCGGGATCACCGGTTCTGCCGGCTCGGTAAGAACCAGCATCCCCGGGACGGCGTCCACCGGTATGTCCCAGCCCAGCTTCTCCAGGAACGCCGTGGTCTCGACCCCGGTTGCCACCACGACGTTGGAGACCAGCAAGTCGTCCCCGCCCACCCGGACGTGGACCTCGCCCTCGTCGAATCGCAGGCTTGCCCGGCCCACCAGCGAGGTCCCACCGGAATCGGCGAACGACTGGCGCATCCGCGCAATGGACCTGGGTGGGTCCGCCTGGCCGTCTTCGGGAGCATAGGAGGCGGCCAGCACCCTCGTCGGACGGCTACCCGGCAGCCGCTCCTCCAACTCCTGGGCGTCGAGAGCCCGCACGGCATAACCCCGGCGGGCGCCCTCTGCGATCTTGGCCTGAAGTCGCTCGGCGGCTTCGGGAGTTTCCGCCCACCGGATCTCTCCGTCCCAGCTAACGCCCAGGTCGTCGGAAAGCTCCTGCTGCCATCGGCGCCAGGCATCCATGCCTGCGCACTTGAGCGCGAACAGCGAGGGTACCGGCTCGTCCAAGGCGGTCAGGGAGGCAAAAGAGAAGAAGGAAGCGCCCTGGGGCCGGGAGTCCCGCTCGACGAGAACCGTCTCCGCCCCCCGGGCCTGCAGCCGGCACGCAATTGCGGTGCCGACAATTCCCCCTCCCACGACTACGATCGGGTGGGCCATGGACAAGTTCCTGTCTCTCGGCGGCGTCTAGGGTCTCTTCGAGGATAGTGCGGACCCCGCCCGGTGTCAGGTTGAGCGACTGCCCCACGGGTACCGGCGAGCGGTGAGGCCTGCCGCCGCCGGGGTGTCGCCTGTTTCGAGACCGGGAACAAATCTCGGCGAACTTCGGGCAAACCGGCGGCCTTGCCTCCCGCCTCTGATACGCTTCTATTCCGTGGCCAAGCATATTTTTGTGACGGGTGGGGTTGCCTCAAACCTCGGCAAGGGCCTCACTGCCGCCTCTCTCGGCCGCCTCCTCAAGTACCGCGGTCTGCGGGTCACCATGCAGAAGCTGGACCCGTACATCAACGTCGACCCGGGCACCATGAGCCCCTTCCAGCACGGCGAGGTCTTCGTAACCGACGACGGCGCCGAGACGGACCTGGACCTCGGCCACTACGAGCGGTTCATCGACGAAAACCTGCGCCGCTCCTCCAATGTCACCACCGGCGCGATCTACCAGTCGGTCATCGCCAAGGAGCGCCGGGGCGATTACCTGGGCGACACGGTGCAGGTCATCCCGCACATCACCAACGAGATCAAGGACCGGATCCTGAGGGTCGGCCAGGCCGCCGAGGCCGAAGTGGTCATCACCGAGGTCGGGGGTACCGTCGGCGACATCGAGAGCCTTCCCTTCCTTGAGGCCATCCGTCAGCTCCGCCTCGAGGTCGGCCGGGAGAACGTCTGCTACGTACATGTGACGCTTGCCCCCTACATCGGCCCGTCGGGCGAACTGAAAACCAAGCCCACCCAGCACTCGGTACGGGAACTCCGCAGCATCGGAATCCAGCCCGACGCCCTGGTGCTGCGCAGCGATCGGGAGATCTCGCTCAAGCTCAAGCAGAAGATCTCGCTTTTGTGTGACGTGGAGATCGGCGGGATCGCTTCCGCAGTGGACACCTCGAACATCTACCGGATCCCGCTGGTCCTGCGGGAGGAGGGCCTGGACGAGTTCGTTCTCAAGCACTTGCAGATCCACCGGGACCCGCCGGATCTCAGCGAGTGGGAAGCTTTGGTCGACCGGGTGGAACACCCCAAGGGGAAGGTGCGTATCGGCTTGTTCGGCAAGTACGTCGACCTGCCGGACGCCTACCTGTCGGTGATAGAGGCGGTGAAGGCCGGGGGGTATGCCGTGGGCTCCGACGTAGAGATCGTGTGGATTGCCTCCGACGAGAAGACGCCCGAGCAGGACCCGGACCAGATGGCGCTGCCGCACCTGACCAGCGGCGGCTACGAGACGATCACGGGACTGGACGGCGTCCTGGTGCCCGGCGGCTTCGGCATCCGCGGCATCGAGGGCAAGATCGACGCGGTCCGGGTGGCACGTGAGCAGGGGATTCCCTTCCTCGGCTTGTGCTTGGGCCTGCAGTGCGCGGTGATCGAGTTTGCCCGCAACGTCGCCGGTCTGTCCGGTGCCAACTCCACCGAGTTCGATGAGATGACGCCCCACCCGGTCATCGACCTTCTGCCCGAACAGGAGGACGTGTACGAGAAGGGCGGCTCGATGAGACTTGGTCTGTGGCCGTGCCGGCTGTACAAGGGGAGCAAGGCGCACGAGGTCTACGATCAGGAGGTCATCTACGAGCGCCACCGGCACCGCTACGAGGTCAACTCCGCCTACCATTCGACGCTTCAGGAACACGGAATCTCATTCAGTGGGACTTCGCCGGACGGCCGGTTGGTGGAGATCGTCGAGCTGGCGGACCACCCGTTCTTCATGGCGTCGCAGTTTCATCCCGAGTTCAAGTCCCGGCCCAACCGGGCGCACCCGCTCTTCCGCGAGTTCGTGGCCGCGGCAGTGCGCCGAGCCATCGACCGGGGCAGCTTCCGCGGCCCGGAGCCGGTTGAGGAACTGTCCGAGCCGGGCGGCGAGCCGGTAGCCGGCGCGGTCGCCTCCGGCTCCAGTTAGCAGCGCGATCGCTGCGTCTGCAGGTGACCGGCCACCGCGAGACCCTTAGTTCCGACACCGTCTACGACGCCGGGTTCTTTCAGGTCGTCAAAGAGCAGGTGAAGCTGCCCAACGGCGACACCCACGAGTACCATTTCTGCAAGCATCCGGGCGCGGTGGCCGTCGTGCCGGTCGACGAGGAGGGGCGCATCCTCATGGTTCGACAGTTCCGGCAGGCGGCGGACGATGCGTTGCTGGAGGTCCCGGCGGGCAAGATCGACGCCGGCGAGGATCCCTGGCAATGCGCGCACCGCGAGTTGCGCGAGGAGACCGGGTACGAATGCGGCGACCTGGATCTTCTGTCCCACTTCTACGCCAGCCCCGGAATGACCGACGAACAGATCCACGTGTTCGTCGGGCGCGAGCTGAAGGTGGTTGCTCCGGCCCCCACTCACGACGGCGGCGAGCCAATCTCGATGGAGTGGATGGAGAAGGATGAGGCTTACGCGGCGATCGAGGACGGCCGCATAGTGGACGGCAAGAGCATCATCGGTATCGCGCTTTACCAGATGATGCTGGCAAAGCACGAGCTGCACGAATGATCGTTGGGGTCCCCACCGAGCTCAAGAACCATGAGTATCGGGTGGCGCTCACCCCGGCAGGCGCCCGTGAGCTGACCTCGGCCGGCCACGAGGTCCTGGTCGAGAGGGGAGCGGGGCTCGGTTCCCGGATCGAGGACGACAATTACGTCCGGGCCGGCGCCCGGCTGACCGACGTCGAAGGGATATGGGCGGAGTCCCAGATGGTCCTCAAGGTCAAAGAGCCGGTTGCTGCCGAGTTCGACCGGATGCGCCGGGACCAGGTCTTGTTCACCTATCTCCACCTGGCCGCCGGCCGGTCGGTCACCGAGGCGCTGCTGAAAGCGGGCACCGCAGGCGTCGCTTACGAGACCGTCCAGGACCTCCAGGGCCGCCTGCCGTTGCTGGCCCCGATGAGCGAGGTGGCCGGGCGTATGGCGCCCCAGGTGGGAGCGACCCTGCTGGAGAAGGAACACGGCGGACGGGGGATCCTTCTGGGAGGGGTGTCCGGAGTACACCCCGCCAAGGTGGTGGTGCTGGGGGCGGGAATGGCCGGCGCCAACGCTGCCTGGCTGGCCCAGGGCATGGAGGCCGAGGTCCTGGTGCTCGACCGCAGCATCGACCGGCTGCGCTACATCGACTCCATCCACAAGGGCCGCATCCTTACGGTGATGTCGAACCAGACGACCATCGAGGAGGCTGTCCTGGCGGCCGACCTGGTGATCGGGGCAGTCCTGATACCGGGAGCTCTGGCTCCCCACCTGGTGAGCAAACAGCTCATCGAGGCGATGAAGCCGGGAGCGGTCGTCATCGACATCTCGGTCGACCAGGGAGGCTGCTTCGAGACCTCGCGCATGACCACGCACTCGGACCCGACCTACGTCGTGAGCGACGTAGTGCATTACTGCGTCGGCAACATGCCCGGTGCGGTGCCCCACACCTCGACCTACGCATTGACCAACGCCACCCTTCCCTACGCGCTGGAACTGGCGAACAAAGGACTGTTCGAGGCCTGCCGGGACTCCCCCCCGCTGGCGAAGGGCTTGAACACGCTGAACGGGGCCCTGGTGAACGAGCCGGTAGCCGAGGCCCACGGGCTGGAATACCGGCCGATGTGGGAGGTTTTTTAGCCCTGGGCGGCGTGCAACCACCGTCTCGCCGAGTTGGGTCGACGGCGGGTTCGCCGCTTGCGGCACCCAGGCCGTCATGCCGTTCTCCGGTGCGGCAGTTCTTGCACCGCCCCAGGTGTCGCTGATAGCGTCGTGAGCGTGATTTCCCGACCTGAGCCTTCGCTCACGTCGCTGCGGCGTTGCTCTTTGACCCTCATCCTCCTGGCGGCCTATGTCGTCGTTCCGCCGGGTGGGGAGGCTCGGGCCCAATCCGGCGACGATCTTGACGCGGTGCGCAAGCGCCTTGCCGACTCCAATGCCCAGACGGTCCGCGTCCTGAACGAGCTGAAGTCCTTGGACGGCAAGATCTATTCCGTCAACCGCTCGATCGCCAAGGACGAAAGGGAGGTCGGGCAGGCCGAATCCCGGATACGCAGCGCGGAGGGGCATATCCGGGAGCTGGACGCTGAGATTCGCAGCGTCCGCAGCTCGGCCAACGCCCGGGCCGCCCGCATGTACAAGAACGGCCCGGGAAGCATCCTGGCTCCGCTGTTCACCTCAACAACGATGACCGACCTGTCCAAGCTGGGGATGTTCTGGGAGAGCCTGGCGGAGCGAGACGGCAGAACTCTCAGCGAGGCCAACAAGCTGAAGATCCAGCGCGACGAGGAGAAGGCGGCCCTGAACGCGACTGTCAAGAACCTCGAGGCCAGGGTCAAGGCGCTGGACGCGCAACGTGACAGCTTGAAGACCTCCAAGGAGCAGCGGACGAAGTCGCTCCAGGACTTGAAGGTAGCCATCCAGGCCGCGATGGATGCCGAGAAGAAGATCCTGGCCGCCCGGGCCGCGGCGATCAAGAAGCCTGCGCCGGGTCCGTGCACGCCGGGCCTTCCGGCCCGCGACGCCAGGCTTGCCGCGGTGCTGGCGTGGTATTCGCCGGCCACCGGCGGAGAGGGCCTGATGCCCGCCCAGCTCGGCCCCACCGGCGTCATCACCTCCGGGGATGCCTCGTGGTACGGACCTGGATTCGACGGGTGCCGCAGCGCCAGCGGTGCCACCTTCAGGGCGGCACAGATGACGGCGGCCAGCGTGATCCTGCCGATCGGGACCTTCCTCAAGGTGACCCGGGGGGGCAGGGCCGTGGTGGTGGTGATCACCGACCGGGGCCCTTATGCCCACGGCCGGGTTCTCGACCTCTCGCAGGCCGCGGCTCAGGCCATCGGCCTCGGGGCGGGCCCCGTCAACATGGAGATCCTTTTGCCGACCGAGCCGGCGCCCCCCTTCCCCTAGGGATTGCCCCTGGCCGGGTGCCCTCCGCCGGCAGGCATCGGGCCCCTCGCAGGACGGCAAGCTTAGGCAATTTCCCCACTGGCCTGAACAAAGCATTATGCTTCCACAAGGTGGAAAGGCACTGGCGATGGCCAAGCGCCCCGGAGCATCTCGGTTCAACCGGTGGATCTCCGTTCACCTGCCCTTATCGACTGGAAGGAATGTGCCGTGCTACAAGAGGAGCTGCAGGTAGCGCAAAAGAGGCTCCGAGAAGAGGAAGCCACCGTGCTGGCCGAGCTTGCTGATCTGGGCTTCACCGCCGACGGCAAGGTCGATATCCACCTGGACGAGGGTTTCGCCGATGCTGCCCAGACCACGTCGGAGCGTGCCCGGGTACTGTCGCTGGCGGAGGGCCTGCAACAAAGGCTCGAAGACGTGCAGGCGGCGCTCGGACGGATCGATAAAGGCACCTACGGTAAGTGCGAAGCCTGCGGGAAGGACATTCCGGCGGAGCGCCTGGAGGCTATCCCCGCCGCCAGCCTTTGTATCGCGTGCAAGAGCAAGTCCCAGTCCCAGCGGTAGCTCCCGCGGGACTCGGCTGAGACCGGAATAACTTAGCTCCTTCTCCGTAGGTCGTTGTCTTGCGCCTTTTCGCGACTTAGTATTTGCCGCCCCGAACAAATTGTCGACAAGGCGGCTTGTGGATATTCATTCATGAATTCAAACCCGTACCAGCAGAACCTGCTCTCCGACCTCTTTCCTCCCGATGACCCCGTCGAGGAGACACCACAGGTTGAGGAGTCAAGCGACGCTCCGCCTGCAGGTTCGTTCGCCGAGCCCGCTCGGCCCGCGCCCAAAGCGCCGCCTTCGCCTGCATCACGGACGATGACTGCCGCGGGCGAGCCGCCCGCACCGGAGGACCGGGCCGGGCCTTTCGCCGGGGAGGCCCCGCCGGACGACGAGCGCATAGAGACGGGTGGGCACGACGCCTGGGAGCGGCCCCGCACGGGTCCGGGTCTCATCGTGGCGGTTGTCAACCAGAAGGGCGGGGTGGGCAAGACCACCACCACCATCAACCTGGGGGCAGCCCTTGCCGAGCAGGGAGCCCGCGTGCTGCTGGTGGACTTCGACCCCCAGGGGGCCCTATCGGTCGGCCTGGGAATGAACCCGAACGAGATCGAGCTCAGCGTCTACGACCTCCTGCTGGATCGCACGGTTCACCTCCCGGACGTGGTTTCCGCCAGCCGGGTCAAAGGCCTGGACCTGGTGCCTTCCAACATCGACCTATCCGCCGCCGAGGTTGTGCTTGTCTCCGAGGTGGCCCGCGAGCAACTCCTCAAACGGTGCCTCGAGCCGGCCCGGGCAACCTACGACTACATACTGATCGACTGCCCTCCGTCGCTCGGCCTTTTGACGGTCAACGCTCTGACCGCCGCCCAGTCGGTAATCATCCCCCTCGAGTGCGAGTACTTCGCCCTGCGCGGCATGGCGCTGCTGATGGACACAGTCGGCAAGGTGCAGGAGAGGCTGAACCCGGACCTCGAGGTGATGGGCATCGTCGCGACCATGCTCGAAGCCCGCACGATCCACGGCCGGGAGGTTCTCAGCCGGGTGGGGGACAAGTTCGGGGACAAGCTGTTCAAGACGGTCATCCACAAGACCATCAAGTTTTCCGAGGGGTCGGTCGCCGGAGTGCCGATTCTCGCCTATGCCCCGTCATCCAACGGCGCCCAGGAATACCGCGATCTCGGCCGGGAGGTGATGGTCCGTGCCTCGTAGGGCGAGTCTGCCTGGAGCAGACCTGCTGTTCGGCAGCCCGGCGAGCCCTCCGGCGAAGGATCGGGCGGCGCACGAGCCAGCTGCCGGCTTACCCGGGACGGCACCCGCGCCGGTCCCGCCCGAAGCCTCTCCGCCGCTTCCGTCGAAGCATTCGCCTCCCGCACCTTCACCCCCGGGCCCGGTTGACCGAGGGGGGGAACCCGCATCGGGCCAGGTGGTCCCATCGTCGCCTGTACCTCGGGCTCAGCCGCACCGACCCCGGGCATCGGCTGGTCAGGCACCCCGTCCCCGCCACGAGGAGAAGATCACCTTCTACTGCACCGACTCCGACCTCACCCGCCTGGAGGCTGCCAGGCTGAGCCTGCGAGCCGACCACCGGCTGGCCTCGGATAGGGGCCGGATAGTGCGGGCGGCCATCGCCGAGATCCTCGACGATTTCGACGCCAGGGGAGCAGAGTCCTCCCTGGTCAAGCGGCTGTCGTCGGAGTAGAAGGACGGCACCGGCTCGGGCTTCTGCGTAAGACTTGGCACACGACCTATTGCAACGCCGGCACCGTCCGCGACCTATTACAATGCCGGACCCGTCCGGGGCGTCTGCCCCGACCCGGCTTTATCCCGCCACCGCACCAGCCGTTGTGCTCTCCAGTACCCCCGGCCTTCGCCGGGTCGCCCGGCCGGCCGGACCGCCCGAGCAGGGCTTTCGGTCCGGTGGGGATTAGTCGACTAGACCCCTGGTCCACTTGTAGACAAGTCACTTTGTTTCCTCTGCGTGTCCCACAGGCACCCCGACCTAGGAAACCGACCCTCAACACTCACGTGAAACTTGAGGGTGAGACGTACCCTCAACCCGAGATAGAGTGTTGACTAAGCTACTCATCAACATGGGCCCAGGGCAACTTATCGACTTGTCGCCAAATCTCAGCCCTACCAGGCACATTCCGGGTGTAGGAAAAGGCTGAAGGCTAAGGCTTAAGCTCCCACCAACGAGAAGATCAAGCGGGTCGCGGCATTGATGATCGGTGGGGCGAAGCGGGGAAAGAGTAGGAAGGCAACCAGGATCAGGATCACGAACCCCCACTTGTCCAGGAAGAACACGACGTGTTGTTTTTCGGGAGGTAGCAATGCGCTGAGAATGCGGGAACCGTCGAGTGGTGGGATTGGGAGAAGGTTGAACAGGGCGAGGATCACGTTGAGTTGGACGCCGATCAGCAGGAACCTGCCGAGGAGGTCGTCGGCCGCCACCATGCCGCCTGCGCGCCGGAACAGCGCGAGAAAAGCTGCGGCGCTCATCAGAGCGAGAATGACGTTGACCAGCGGGCCGGCCGCCCCCACCAAAGCCGATCCCCAGCGCCGGCTCCTCAGTTCGTTCGGTGAAAAAGGCACCGGCTTTCCCCATCCGAAACCAACCATCACCAGCATGAACGTCCCCACGGGATCCAGGTGGGATCTAGGATTGATGGTCAGCCGTCCGGCCAGCTTGGCGGTCGGGTCTCCCTGCAGGGTCGCGGCAAGTGCATGCCCGTATTCGTGAAGCGAGAGGGCAATTACGAACACCACGGCGAGGAGGACGAACCCGGCGATGTCCGGCGGGTTACTAAAGAGGTAGCGAAGCACTTAACCTAAGCATAAGGGCATCGCCTGGGCGGAGCCGCGGGGCCGGAGGTGATCAGAGCCCAAAACACGGCCCACCAAGGAAGAAAAGGAAGTCTGGGAATGGCAAGAGTCTTTTCCGGGGTGAAACCCACCGCCGAGGTTCCCCACCTCGGCAACTACATCGGTGCCTTCCGCCAATGGGTCTCCCTCCAGAATCAGCATGAGTGCTTCTTTTGTGTGGTGGACCTGCACAGCCTCACCGTCCCGTGGGATCCCAAGTTGCTGGGGCAGCGGTCCAGGCAGACCGCCGCCAGCCTCATCGCATCGGGCATCGACCCCGAACGTTCGGTGCTTTTCCTGCAGTCCGAGGTGCCCGAACACACCGAGCTGGCGTGGGTCCTTACCTGCGTCGCCCGGATGGGAGAGCTCGGCCGAATGACCCAGTTCAAGGACAAGAGCCGCAACCAGGAGGGCGATTCGATAGGGACCGGGCTGTACATGTACCCCGTGCTCATGGCGGCTGATGTGCTGGCCTACCGGGGGGAGCTGGTCCCCGTCGGCGACGACCAGCGCCAGCACCTCGAGCTGATGCGGAACATCGCCGAGCGGTTCAATCGGGACTTCGGGGACACGTTTCCGGTACCCGACCCATTCATCCCGGCGGAGGGTGCCCGGATCATGGCGCTCGACGACCCGACGCGCAAGATGGACAAGAGCTCCGACCGGCCGAACAACCTGATCTGGATGAACGACCCACCCGAGGTGGTTCGCAAGAAGATCGCCCGGGCGGTGACCGATTCGGGCCGGGAGGTGACCGCCGGCCCCGACAAGCCCGCCCTCAGCAACTTGCTAACCATCTACTCCGCAGTCAGTGGTAGTCCGATCGCCGACATTGAGCATGAGTACGAGGGGAAAGGCTACGGGGACTTCAAAAAGGGGCTGGCCCAGGTGGTGGTCGACTTCCTCGATCCCTTCCTGAGCCGGTACCGGGAGATCCTCGACGACCCGGCGCAGCTCGACAAGATCCTGGACTCGGGCGCCGCTCGCGCCCGGGAGGTGGCCCACGAAACCATGCGCCTCGTGAGGGAGCGCATAGGGCTTCGCCGGGCCGACTGACCAGCAGTGCCGCAAAGACGGCGCGACGGCGTGCGCGCTGTCTATTCTTGAGCTTGTGACCTACGCGGTAAAGCTGGACGTCTTCGAAGGCCCTTTGGACCTCCTCCTCCACCTGATCTCCAAGGAGCGGGTAAACGTCGCGGAGGTCTGCATCGCCGATGTGACGGAGGAGTATCTGAGGGCCACCGCCGCCCTGGGTGAGGTGGATCTGGAAACCGCCTCCAGTTTTCTGGTTCTCGCGGCGACTCTGCTGGAGCTCAAGTCCTTGAAGCTGCTGCCCAGCCGGACGGCGGTGGACCCCGACCTCAGGCTCCTGCTCGAAGAGCGCGACCGCCTGCTTCACCGGCTGGTGGTCTACGCGACCTTCAAGCAGGCTGCGATCCGGCTGGGCGCCCGGCTGGCCGAGAATGCCGGCTACCACCCCCGGTACGCCGAGTTGCCCGAGGACCTGGCTCCGTCGGCGCCGGACGTCTTTCGGAGCCTGACTGCAGAAAAGCTGGCCCGGGCAGCGGTTCGGGCGCTGACGCCGCCGGAGCGGCCGGTGGTCGACACCTCCCACATCACCAGGATCACCGTCAGCCTCGAGGAAATGGTTATCCGGCTCAAGGCCCGTCTGGAGAACGAGAAACTCAGCTCCTTCAGACAGCTGTGCAGCTCGGCTCGGGACCGCGTCGAGGTGGTGACCGCCCTGCTGGCGGTCCTCGAGCTGTTCAAGGACCACGCGGTGGATGTTGAGCAGGAGTCCCCGTTCGGGGAGATTGCAGTCAGGTGGACGCCTCGGGCTCACGGAGCGGCCTGATGGAAAGCCGCGCCGCTGTCCTGCGTCATTTGGAAGCCGTGTTGTTCATTGCCGACGAGCCGGTGCCCACTGCCGACCTGGCCGTGCTGTTCGAGATGCCCGCCCACCGGGTGGAGGAGCTTCTTCAGGCGCTGCAGTCGGACCTCGAGCAGGCGGGTCGGGGAATCGTCCTACGGGCGGTGGCCGGCGGGTGGAGACTTGCAACATCTCCGGACTCCGCTCCCTACCTGGAGCGGTTCGTGGGGGAGCAGCGCCACGGCCGCCTAAGCCAGGCCGCCCTGGAGACCCTGGCGATAGTTGCCTACCGGCAGCCGATCTCACGGGGCCAGCTGGCAGAGATCCGCGGAGTCTCGAGCGACGGGGTGCTGAGGACCCTTATCTCGCGCGGGGTGGTCGAGGAGGTCGGCCGGGATGCGGGGCCCGGGCAGGCGATCCTCTACGGAACGTCCCAGGTCTTCCTGGAGCGTATGGGGCTGGACTCACTGGCAGACCTTCCCTCGTTGGCCGACTTCATGCCGGACAGCAAGGCGGTAGAGCGCATGGAGTCCGGATTGGGCCCGGGTCTGTAGTCTGGGGGGATGAACCCTACTCCTCCCTCGCGCAGACCGGGCAAGCCTCCAGCCGGCAGACCGGCTCCTTCCAAACGGCCGTCGCCCGCAGGTCGCGGCGCCGCTCGGGGCCGGGCGTCGTCGCCGGGCACGCCGGCCGGCAGGAGCCGGCCGGGCTCGGTGGGAGGCGCTGCCTCCGGCGGCCTCAGCTCCGCCGCCTCCGGGCCCCGGGCCTCCGCCCGGCGTGACTCACCCGGCGGGAGCAGCGAAGTCTCCCGGGACCGCAACCGAACTGCAGGTCGCAGGCCCTCGTCCGGCAGGGCGGGGGACCCGAAAGGAAGGGAGCGTTCCCCTTCACGCCCGGCGTCCTCGGGCCGGCCCGACACCCGGTCTTCTCGGCCGGCCTCGGGTTCCGCCGCCGGCGGACGGCCCGATTCGGCATCCCGGTCCGGCGCCGGGAGCCGGGACGGGACGACCAACCGGCAGAAGCGGCCGCGGCGCCCGCCGGCCGGGGGTTCGGACAAGCGCAGCGTTCACCGGAGGTCTCCCGCGCCCCGATCCGGCGCCGGACCGGCGGCATCCCGCCGGCCCGGCCCCCCGGGCGCTCGAAGGCCGGCAACCCCGGCCCTGCCGGAGGTGACCTCTGCGGGCACCCGAATTCAAAAGGTGCTGTCCGAGGCCGGCATAGCCTCCCGGCGCGCCGCGGAGGACATGATTCGTCAGGGCCGGGTGGTGGTCAACGGCAGATTCGCCGAGCTCGGGCAGCGTATAGATCCCACCTCGGACCGGGTCGAGCTGGACGGCCGCCGGGTCCAGCTGGACCCGGCAAAGCGATACCTGATGCTGAACAAGCCCGACGGGGTGATCACCACCTCCAGCGACCCCGAAGGCCGTACCACAGTGCTGGACATCATCGGGGTGGATGAGCGCGTCTTCCCCGTGGGGCGGCTGGACATCGCAACCGAAGGGCTTTTGCTTTTGACCAACGACGGCGAGCTGACCCACCGCCTTACGCACCCGTCGTACGAGGTGACCAAGACCTACGTGGCCGAAGTCGCGGGCATGATCGGCAGGGGAGTGCTTCGCAAGCTGACGGAGACCGGCGTCGACCTGGGCGATCCCGAGCCATTCGTCGCCGACGCCGTCAAGGTGCTCGGCTCCCGGAAGGGACCCGGCGGCAACCGGACCGTCGTGGAGCTTCAGGTGCACGAAGGATCCAAGCACCTGGTGCGCCGGCTGCTGGAGGCGGTAGACCGCCCGGTGCTGCGGCTGGTGCGGACGGGGTTAGGTCCGCTGACGCTCGGCAGAATGGCATCCGGTACCTACCGCAACCTCACTCAGGACGAGGTGGATGCCCTGTATCGTGAAGTAGACCTCTGATCGGGGGCCGGCCGGAGAGGAAATGACCAGATGTCCAGAGTGAGGGGCCTGCGCGGGGCGACGACGGTGGGGAAGGACACGGCGGAAGAAGTACTCCAGGCCACCGCCGAGCTGCTCGAGGCCATGATCGAGCGAAACGGCGTAAACCGTGACGACATCGTCACTATCATCTTCACCGCCACCCCCGACCTGACCTCGGAGTTCCCCGCGGCGGCGGCGAGGTCGATAGGCATCTCTGATATCCCGCTGCTGTGCGCGTGCGAGATCGGGGTTAAAGGGGCCATCCCAAAGGTGATCCGAATCTTGATGCATATTTATACGGAACGGGAGTTGTCCGAACTCCGGCACGTCTACCTTCGTGACGCCCAGCCGCTCCGCACCGATCTTCCCCAGTAGGTCTTTTTATGGTCGAACGAAATCCAAAGGTCCGAACCCTGGCCATCGTGGGCCTGGGCCTTATGGGCGGTTCCGTAGGAATGGCCGCGATCGAGCGCGGGCTGGCCGAGAGGGTGGTCGGATTCGACCTGGACCCGTCGTCGGTCGGTCGGGCACTGGAACGCAAAGCGATCACCGTAGGGGCCGGCTCCCTGGCTGCTGCGGTAGCCGAGGCTGATCTGGTGTTTCTGGCGACTCCGGTGCGCTCGATAGCCGCGGTCTTTGCCGAGGCCGCCCCCCACCTGCCTGCCGGCTGCGTGGTGACCGATGTGGGCAGCACCAAAGGGGGTGTCGTGGATGCCGTCTCCCGGAGCGCTCCCGACTCGATCCACTTCATCGGAGGGCACCCGATGGCCGGTTCCGAAAAAGACGGGATCGAGGCGGCAACCGCCGATCTCTACGAGGGGTGCCTGTGGATCCTTACCCCGACCGAGTCCACCTCGTCCGAGGTCTACGGCGGCCTCATGCGGTTCCTCACCGGTCTCGGCGCACGGGTTCTGTCTCTTCACCCGGGCAGGCACGACGAGGCGCTCGCCCTGACCAGCCATTTGCCCCAGTTGCTGTCGAGCACTCTCATGGGCTTTGCCGCCGACGTTGCAAACAGCGGAGAGGGCCTCCCGCTGTTGACCGCGGGCGGCTTTCGCGACATGACCCGGATTGCCGCCAGTTCTCCCGATTTGTGGGTGGACATAGTGAGGGAGAACCAGCCGGCCCTCGCTGCGCTGGTACGCCGGTTCCAGGAAACCCTGGGAGAGGCGGCCGACGCCCTCGAGAACGGAGACTGGTACCGGCTTCGCAGCATGCTCTCGGAGGCTCGCAGGGCTCGCCACGATCTTCCGGGCAAACCGGGTCTGCGGCCCGGGGATCTGGTGGAGGTCCTGATTCCCGTCCCCGACCGTCCCGGCGTCCTTGCCGAGGTGACCACCACCGTGGGCGAGGCGGGGGTGAACATCGAGGACCTCAACATCGTCCATTCGGTTGAGGGGGGTCGCGGAGTCATCCATCTGACGGTCAGCGGCGACGCCGATGCCCGCACCGCTGCCGGCGCCCTCGCGAAAAAGGGCTACGAAACCGAGCTGGACTAGCGATGGATCGGACCTTCACGCCCGCTTCCGGGTTGTCCGGAGCCCTGGCCATGCCGGCCGACAAGTCCATAGCCCATCGGGCGCTCCTGCTGGCCGGAATGGCCGCCGGAACGAGCCGGATTTCCGGCCGGTTGTCCGGCGAGGACGTGTCGTCCACCCGCCGGTGCATGGAACTGCTGGGCGCCCGGACGTTCGACGAGGCGGATGGGGTGCTGGTCGTCCAGGGGACCGGCTGGGAGGTCCCGACACAGGCCGCGTTGGACTGCGGCAACTCCGGCACCACCATGCGGCTGCTTTCGGGGGCGCTGGCCGGCCGGCCGGGCACGTTCACGTTGTCGGGCGACGCGTCGCTCTCCCGGCGTCCTATGCGGCGGGTGGCCGAGCCGCTGCGTCTGATGGGGGCCGGGATCGAGACTTCGGGGCACGGCCTGCCTCCCCTGACCGTGCGGGGAGCCGCCCTCACGCCGATCTCCTATCGCCTGCCGGTGCCCAGCGCGCAGGTCAAATCGGCAATCCTGCTGGCCGGTATGCAGGCGGAAGGGACTACGACGGTGACGGAACCCGCCTCCTCACGCGACCACACCGAGCGGCTGCTCGGTTGGCTGGGATGCGCCGTCGAGCGGGAGGAGGGTCGGGTGGCGATAACCGGCGGCGACCAGCTTTTCCGCCACCCGGGGTTCGAGCTGGAGATTCCCGGAGACCTCTCGTCCGCCGCATTCTGGCTGGTTGCCGCGATCCTGGTTCCCGGGGGCCGGGTGAGGATCGATTCCGTCGGGTTGAACCCCGGCCGTACCGGCGTGCTCGAAGTCCTGGCGGACATGGGGGCCGACCTGCAGGTCTCGTACTCCACGCCCCGGCCCGAGCCGGTGGGCAGTGTGGCGGCGGCAGCGGGACCGCTCAGTGCGGTGGAAATCGGCGGACCGGTGGTTCCCCGGTCGGTGGACGAGCTGCCCCTGCTCGCCCTGGCCGCGACCCAGGCCGAAGGCGTTACGGTGATCCGGGACGCGGCCGAGCTGCGGGTGAAGGAAACCGACCGCATAGCAGTCCTGGCCCGCGGGCTGCGAACTTTGGGCGCTAAGGTGGAGGACAGGCCCGACGGCATGGTCATCGAAGGACCGACACCACTGTCGGGGGGAGTCGTCGAGGCGGCGGGGGACCACCGGATGGCAATGACCTTTGCGGTTGCCGGTCTGATCGCCCGTGAGGGCGTGACCGTCAATGGGTGGGAGGCCGCTTCGGTCTCCTACCCGCAATTCATGTCAGACCTCCGGGAGGTGGCCCGATGATCATCGCAGTCGACGGCCCCGCCGGGTCGGGCAAGAGCACTATCGCCGCTGCAGTGGCGGAGCGGCTCTCGGTGAGCCACATCGACACCGGCGCCATGTATCGGGCCCTGGCGCTCAAAGTCCTGCGCAGCGACCTGTCCCCGGGGGACGAGGCGGGAGTCTGCTCGCTGCTGGGCTCGACCGACGTCTGGGTTGCCGATGGCAGGGTGGTGCTGGACGGCGAAGAGGTCCAGGAGCTGATCCGGGAACCGGAGGTCACCGCAGCCTCGTCCCGGGTCGCCGAGCACCAGCCCGTGCGACACTGGATGGTCGAACGGCAGCGCCGGGTGGTCCACGGAGCCGCCGGGGGTGCGGTGGTCGAGGGCCGGGACATCGGCACCGTCGTCCTGCCCGACGCCGACCTCAAGATCTATCTGACCGCATCCGAGGAACAGAGGGCTCACCGGCGATCCCTGCAGCGCGGTGCGTCGGAGGCGCAGGCTCTGCAGGAGGTGTCGAGCCGGGACTCCCGGGACATGACCCGCCGTTACTCGCCGCTGCGCCCGGCCGACGATGCCGTGCTCATCGACACGACCAGGCTCTCCATCGACGAAACGGTGGAGAGCGTTTTGAACGCAATGAGGGAAAGGCTTCAGCCGTGACCGAACCGAATCTGCCGAGGGTGGCGGTGGTCGGCCGTCCGAACGTTGGAAAGTCGACTCTGGTCAACCGGCTGGCGCAACGTATGGACTCGATAGTAGGGCCGATGTCCGGGCTCACCAGGGACCGGTTGAGCGTGGAGGCCGAGTGGCGGGGGCGCCGGTTCACTCTCAACGACACCGGTGGCCTTATAGAAGAGGCACTGGGAGCCGACGCCACCGCGACGATCACCGGCAAGGTCGCGGCGGCTGCGCTGGGGGCGGTGGACACGGCCGATCTGGTCCTGTTCGTGGTGGACGGGCAGGCCGGGGTGACCGCTGACGAACTGGCGCTGGTGAAGCGCCTCCGCAAGGTAAAGGCCCCGCTCATCGTCGTGGCCAACAAAGTGGAGAACCGCCACCAGGAGGAGCAGACCGCCGAGCTGTGGAGCCTGGGACTGGGCGAGCCGATGCCGGTCTCGGCTCTCCACGGGCGGGGTACCGGGGACCTGTTGGACAGGCTATTCGACCTGCTTCCCGAGCCGGCCGAGATCGAGGAGCGGGAAGAGATCGCGTGCATATCCATCGTCGGCAGACCCAACGTCGGCAAGTCCGCTCTGTTCAACCGGCTGATCGGCGAAGAAAGGAGCATCGTCCACGACGAGCCTGGCACCACCCGGGACTCGGTGGACAGCCTGATCGAGGTGGCAGGCCGCACCTACCGGTTCGTGGACACGGCCGGTATACGGCGGCGGGCCAAGACCCACGAGGTGGAGATCTACAGCGCCAGCCGCACCAGGCAGGCGATAGACCGGTCGGACCTGGCGATCCTGGTCATCGATGCCGGCGAGGGCGCCACCGCCCAGGATCAGCGGATTGCCCGGCAGGTCGCCGACGCCGGGGTCGGCTGCATCATCGCCCTCAACAAGTGGGATGTCATCGACGACCCCGAGATGGCAAAGATCACCGAGAGGACCGTGGCCGACCGCTTGCAGTTCGTGGACTACGCCACTTTGATCCGGACGTCGGCCCTGACCCGCAGGGGAGTGAACAAGATCTTTCCCCAGATCGACAAGGTGCTCGAGGCGCGGGTGCGCCGGGTACCGACCTCAATGCTCAACGACCTGGTACACGAAGCCCAGCAAAAAGCGCCGCCTCCGAGCATCGGTGGAAAACACAACAAGGTCCTCTACGCGACGCAGGCGGAGACCTCCCCTCCGACCTTTGTGCTGTTCACCAGTGGACCACTGGCGGTTTCCTGGCAGCGCTTTATCGAACGTCGCCTACGTGAGGAGTTCGACTTCATGGGCAATCCCCTGAAACTCGTCATCCGGGAGAGGGCTCGGGAGGATCGCCACCGGTAGGTACCGCTTCCGATAGAATCGATGCTACGGGACGTAGCGTAGTTTGGTAGCGCATCCGGCTGGGGGCCGGAAGGTCGTCGGTTCAAATCCGGCCGTCCCGACCGCTGCACTGCCCGGCCTTGCGGCGGCCGGGGCACCGCGGAGGTTTAGTTCTGCGCCCGTTAGCCAAAACAAAAGCTGTGAGGGTGCGAGAATACGTTGTGATCGCAGAATCCAATTCGAGGAGGGCACCATGTCTGAGGAAGAAGCTCCTAAAAAGAAGGGCACCAAGCCGCTGTCCGAGACCTTCATGAACGTGCCGGGCACCAAGAAGATCGGACCCAGCCCCGACCGCGAGAAGGCTGCGAAGCACATCCTGGACTCCTACGCCGACCGGCCCGAGACCCGCGACCCGCGGATCATGGCCAACTTCGAGGCCAGCATGAATGAAGAGCCGAAGTCAATCGGTGAGCGGATCGAAGAAAAGTAAAAGCCTTTCGTACGCTGATACAGACAAGCAATTGAACGAACAGCTAACTCAGGGCGCCGACGGCGCCCTGGTTTACGTCGCGTTGGGGGCCTCCGATGTCGTAGGCGAGGGCGCGGACAATCCCGAAACCGAGGCCTGGCCGGTTGTGGTGCATTCCCGCCTCCCCGGCGCGGTTCTGCACCGGCTCGGGGTGCCGGGCAGCACCGCGGAGGAAGCCCTTATCGAGCAGCTCCCGACGGCCGAGGTAGCCCTTCCGGATCTGGTGACCATCTGGCTGGCGGTCAACGACTACCGACGACAGGTGCCCCTGGAGGCCTACCGCAAACACCTGGACGAAATCGTTCGCCGAATGACGGACCGGGCCCCGCGCGTGCTGGTCGGCAACCTTCCAGACCTGCGCGGAATTCCTGAGCTGGCGCAGAGCGCCAGCCCCGACCGCCTGGCTGCCTACACCTACGAGTGGAACTCGACCATCGCCGAGGTGGTGTTGGGCAACGGGGCGGTCCTGGTCGATCTGAAGGCAGCCTCAGAGGGCATGGATGAGGAGATGGACGTGCTGATCAGCGCTGACGGCTTCCACCCGTCCACCCTGGGACACGTCGCCCTGGCGGAAATTTTTCTTCACCACATCGAATTGGTTCTCTGACCCCTATTAAGCGCCGGCCGGCACTACAATTGCCGCCATGCCCGTGTTCGATCCGGGCGCATTGATGGCAATGGAGGAACCCCGTTGAGCTCAGGGCAGGAAGAGGTCGTCCTCAACCGGGTGCTCACCGTCCCCAACATGATCTCCACCGCCCGGATGCTGCTGATCCCGGTTTTCGCCTGGGCTTTCCTTACCGGAGACAAGGACGCTTTTGCGTTGGGCCTCCTGGTGGTCATCGGCTGCACCGACTGGGTAGACGGATACGTGGCCCGAAAGACCGGTCAGGTCAGTAAGCTCGGCAAACTTCTGGACCCGGTGGCGGACCGGGTGGCTATCGTGGTCGTCCTGCTGGCCCTGGTCTTTCGTGACGTGGTCCCCCTGGCGGTGG